>WBZU01000049.1_pt1 | contig 141771 bp, 136 predicted proteins | sample 5204311 | NCBI WGS metagenome assembly WBZU01 (sample SAMN12344359, study PRJNA552823) | activated sludge metagenome | biome: Activated sludge suspended growth; feature: Nitrification reactor; material: Wastewater; isolation source: activated sludge from nitrification reactor of wastewater...
GTCGGCGGCGTCGCATCCGGCGAAGAGCTCCTCGGCCAGGCGATCGAGCATCGCGGGCCCGACGACCTCCTGCTCGAAGTACGGCGCCCGCAGGATCGGGACCGGGGAGAAGCCGGCGTCGACGGCCTCGAGGTGCTCGCGCTGGCGCTCGCGCCACGGGCCGAAGTACGTTCCCTCAACCGCGTCCGGGAAGACGCGGTTGACGATGACCGCGTCGGTGAGGAACCCGTACAGGTTCAGGTAGGTGTAGGTGCGCATCGCCTCCCCGATGACCATCTTGTCGGGGTTCATGACCAGCCGGACACTGGCGTGCAGCGGGTCGCGCAGAATGTCGTTCATGGCGATGAGGTTCTCGACCAGACGGCGGACGTCCGCGAACACCGCCTCGCCGGGCAGGCTGACGTCGAGCATGGTGCGGGCGAACGGGCGCGCGGCCGCCAGGATCTGGCGCTCGTAGGGGAAGACCTTCTCGAGCCACCAGCGGGCCACGTCCGGGAACGAGAGCAGCCGCAGCGTCTCGCCCGTCGGCGCGCAGTCGACCACGATGACGTCGAACTCGCCGCCGGCGTGAGCCTCCTTGATCTCGAGCAGGGAGAAGAGCTCGTCGGCGCCGGGCGGGACGGTCAGCTCCTCCGCGGCGATCCGCCCGACGCCCTGCTCGGCGAGCAGGCCGCCGAGCCAGGCCTGCACGGCCGACCAGTTGCGTTCCATCTGCTCCTGCGCCTGGACCTGCTGGCCCCACAGCCGATCGCCGATTGCGACCGGGTCGGCGCCGAGCTCGGCCTCGACCGCGTCGGCGAGGCTGTGCGCCGGATCGGTGGAGAGCACGAGCGTCCGCAGCCCATCGGCGGCGCAGCGCCGGGCCGTCGCGGCGGCCACGGACGTCTTGCCGACGCCGCCCTTGCCGGTATAGAGGATGGTGCGGGGGATCACGGTCGCGCCCGAGTCTAGGTGCGGCCGGCCGGGCGGCGCGGTGAGCTGCGCTACCCGACGCGGACGGCGCGGGAGGCGGTGCCGCGGTTGCCCGCCAGGTCCGTTGCGGCCAGCCGCACCGTGAAGGTGCCCCCGCCGGCCGGGGTCCGCCACGCGTAGGCGTGGCGGCCGCGCGCCACCGTCGCTGCCGTGATGACCGCGGTGCTGCCGGCGCGCTCGGCCGTCATGCGCACCGACGAGATCTTCGAGACGGAGAACCGCACGAGTGCAACCGCCCCGGGGGGCACGCGGGCGGTCAGGACCGCGAGGCGGGGTGGCTGGACGAGGTCCGCCGCGAAGCGCCGAGCCGTGCGGCAGTACACGGCGGCCCGTGTGCGCTGGCAGAGGTTGCCCAGGAATCCGGTCACGAGCTGGTGATAGGAGAGGTTGGACTCGTCGACCCGGTCATACATCGACCACGCGCCGGTGTCGTAGCCCGGCACCTCCAGGCGGGCCTCCCGGTCACCGGCGTCGAAGAGGCGGCGGGCGCGGGCGTTGCCGGCGAGATCGGCGAGGTCGTACAGGCCGGTGATGGACTGGAGGAAGCCGTTGAGCACCCGGTAACCGGGCGCGAAGGAGTAGAGGAGGTAGTGCGCCCCGACGGCGGTCCGGACCCGGACCCCGGCAGGTGCGTCGAGGTCGAAGATCGCCAGCGCGCGGCGGGCCACATCGAGGTAGGCGGGATCGCCGAGCTTGGTGCCGACCCGGGCCAGCGCCTGGATGGCGGTCCCCTGGGACATGGCGCTCGTCCACGGCGGCCGGCCGCCGCCGAAGCTGAAGAAGTACTCCCAGGCCAGCCGTCCGCGGCGGTCCGAGGCGAGCGGGACGAGCTCGTCCAGCAGGGAGGCGGCGTTCGGGAGGTAGCCGCCCTCGGCCAGCCCGTTTGCCCGTCCGAAGTTCGCGAGCGGCTGGAGTTGGATGCCCTGCCCGGCGTAGTACTGGAAGATCAGCCGGCTGCCCTTGAAGGTGACCCGCTCGCCGTTGGCCAGCAGGCGCCCCTCGGTCCACCACTCGCGGTTTCGATCGAGGTTCAGGAAGACCGCCGCCAGTCGCGACGCCGTGAGCTCCCCGCGGGAGGCCAGCGCCTCGGTGATCGCGATGACCGCGCTCAGTTCGCGTTGGCGCGTGCCGGCGAGGCGGCGCCGCGCGTCGATCGCGGCCTGGTAGCTCGCGAGCCGTTCGGCGCGCTCCTCCGGCCCGATCGCCCCCGCGCTGGCCAGCCGCCGCAGCACGGTTGCGACCCCCGGGCCCGCGGCCCGGGCACGCAACGGCACCGCGGCCCCGGCGGCCGGCGGCAGCGCGTCCGCGGCCAGGAACCGGTCCTGGCGCACGTGGACACGGCCCGGCCCGTCGAGCACGACGACCGGCGCCGCGGCGGCGGGCGCCGCGACCGTGGCTGCGCAGGCGAAGGCCGTGGCGAGGGGGAGCGCACGCCGAATTCTGGGCACCCGGCCGATGCTACGCTCCGGCCGCCCGTCCGACGCCAGTTGCAGCGCGTCCTGCGCCGCCCCCGTAGCGTGTCTCCCATCAGCCGCCGCCTGCCGATCCTCCTGGCCCTCCTCGCCGCGCTGGCCGCGGGGATCGCGGCTTGCGGCGGCGGAGGCAGCGAGGATCCGGCGAAGGTGCTCGACGAGACGTTCGGCGCCAGCAAGCCGGTCAAGAGCGGCAAGCTCGACCTCGATCTGAACATCGCGGTCAAGGGCCAGAGCAGCGCCGCCCAGGCTGGCCCGATCGCCGTGAAGCTCAGCGGCCCGTTCCAGAGCCATGGCTCCGCGTCGCTGCCAGCGTTCGACTTCGCCTTCTCGGTGGCCGCTGCCGGCCGGTCGGTGCAGGCCGGCGCCGTCTCCACCGGAACGTCCGGGTACGTGGTGGTCCGCGGCCAGGCCTACCAGCTCTCGCCGGCCGAGTTCGCCCAGTTCAAGCAGGGCTACGAGCAGTCCGCACGCCGGACCCGCCGCCCGGCCCAGCCGCTGTCGGCCCTCGGGATCGATCCGCGACGGTGGATCCGCAACGCCGAGACCAAGGGCAACGAGGACATCGGCGGGACCGACACCGTCCACGTCTCGGCGCAGGTGAACATCCCGAAGCTCCTGGCCGACGTTGCCCGCGTCGCCCAGAGCGCCGGCCAGGCGGCGGGCGGCCAAGGCCGGCAGCTGACGCAGCGCCTCACCCCGACGCAGCAGCTGCGGCTTGCGCGGGCGGTCCGATCGGCCCGGATCGACGTCTACAGCGGCGCGGACGACAAGACGCTGCGGCGGCTGACCGTCACCCTCGACCTCGCCGGCCAGGCGGGCAGTTCGTCGAGCGGCGGCACGGTTGCGCTCACCCTCACGCTCTCCGGCCTCAACCAGCCCCAGCAGATCGCGGCGCCGACGAACGCCAAGCCGCTCTCGGACCTGACGAGCACGCTGCAGCAGGGCCTCGGCGGGCTCGGCGGCACGGGCGGAACGGCGAGCGGCGCCGGCGCCTATGAGCAGTGCCTGGCGCAGGCGCAGGGGGACATCGCCAAGCAGCAGCAGTGCGCCTCGCTGCTCGGCGGCCAGTAGGCCGCGTCGCCCGTGCCGGCTGCCGACGACATGCGCCCGGGGGTGCTGCGGCGCCTGCTGGGCGGCGGCAACTGGGCCTACGCGCTCGTGCCGTTCATCCCGATCGCGGTCGGGCTGGAGCTCTTCCACGCCAGCGCAGTGGCGATCTTCGCCGCTTCGGCGCTCGGGATCATCCCGACCGCCGCCCTCATGGGCCGGGCCACCGAGGAGCTGGCCGATCGCGCCGGGCCCGGAATCGGCGGCCTGCTCAACGTGACGTTCGGGAACGCGCCGGAGCTCATCATCGCCCTCTTCGCTCTCGGGGCCGGCCTGCAGGAGGTCGTGAAGGCCTCGCTGGTCGGCTCGATCCTCGGGAACATCCTCCTCGTGCTCGGCGCGGCGATGGTCGTCGGCGGCCGGAAGCGCGAGCGCCAGTACTTCAACCGGACCGCCGCCACCGCCCAGGCGTCGATGCTCCTGCTCGCCGCGGCGGCGCTGATCATGCCGGCGGTCTACGAGCTCGTCGAGGGGCGCGGGCTCCCCAGCCCGACCGCGGAGCGCATCGACTACGGGCCGACCGTCGAGCAGCTCTCGTTCGCTGTCGCCATCGTCCTGATCCTGTCCTACGTGGCCGGACTCGTGTTCTCGCTCCGGACCCACAAGGACCTCTTCAATCCGCCAAGCGACGACGAAGCCGGCCACGAGGTCTGGTCGATCCGCAAGTCCGTGGTCGCCCTGGGGGTGGCGGGGGTCGCCGTGGCCGGAATGTCGGAGATCCTCGTCGGGTCGATCTCGGAGGCCGCGTCGTCGATCGGGCTCTCGGAGTTCTTCATCGGCGTGATCGTGATCGCGATCGTCGGCAACGCGGCGGAGCACTGGGTCGCGGTCCTGGTCGCGTCGAAGGACAAGATGGACCTCGCCGTGAACATCGCCATCGGGTCGAGCGCCCAGATCGCGCTGTTCGCCGCGCCCGTCCTCGTGCTCGTCTCGTTCGTGCTCGGACCGTCCCCGATGCCGCTGGTGTTCAACGGCTTCGAGCTGGCGGCCGTGCTCATTGCCGTCACGATCGCGATCAACGTGACGAACGAGGGGGAGTCGACGTGGTTCGAGGGCGTGCAGCTGCTCGCGACCTACCTCGTGCTCGCCCTCGCGTTCCTCTTCGCCTGACCCGATCGGCTCGCGCTCGCCGCCCGGGGCGGGCGTCGTGCGCCAAGATGGACCAAAAGCGGACCACAGTCCGCCAGCGTGGTACGCTCCTGAGGAAAGCGGACGCCGGTCCGTATCTACTGCCACAGGAGGCACGATGTCCACACTCACCACCGCCGAGACCGTTCCCGCCGGGACCTGGGCCCTCGACCCCGTCCACTCGTCCGTCGGCTTCTCCGTCAAGCACATGGTGGTCGCCACGTTCCGCAGCCGATTCGAGTCGTTCGACGCGACGCTCTCCACGGTCGAAGGCCATCCGAAGCTGACCGGGGTCGTCCAGGTCGCCAGCATCGTCGCGAAGGACGAGAACCTCGCCGGCCACCTCCAGAGTCCCGACTTCTTCGACGGCGCCGCCCACCCAGAGATCCGCTTCGAGTCGACCTCCATCGCTCGCGAGGGCGAGCGCCTGGCACTGGAAGGCAGCCTCACGATCAAGGGAACGACCCGACCGGTCACGGCCACGGGCACGATCTCCGGACCGCACACCGACATCGCCGGCACCGAGAAGATCGGCATCGAGCTCGAGACGACGATCGACCGGACGGCCTTCGGGCTGGACTGGAACGCCCCGCTGCCCAAGGGCGGATTCGCGCTGGCGAATGACGTCACGCTCACGGTCGAGCTCGAGCTCGCCCAGCAGGCCTAGCGATGGAGGTCCTGGCGATCTCCGGCTCCCTGCGCCGGGACTCCCACAACGGCGAGCTTCTCCGGGCGGCGGCGCAGCTGCTGCCGCCCGGGGCCGAGCTCGTCGTCTGGGCCGGGCTCCGGGAGATCCCCCCCTACGACGCCGACGCCGACGGCGCCCCGCCCCCTGCGGTGCTGGACCTGCGGGCCGCGATCGGGCGTGCTGACGGCCTCCTGGTCGCGACCCCGGAGTACAACCACTCGATCCCCGGGCAGCTGAAGAACGCGCTGGACTGGCTCTCCCGGCCCCTGGCGACCAGCCCCCTGAAGGGCAAGCCGGCGGCGGTGATCGGCGCCAGCACCGGCATGTTCGGGGCGGTCTGGGCGCAGGCCGAGCTGCGGAAGGTCCTGCAGGCGATCGGCGCGCGGGTCCTCGATCGCGAGCTCCCGGTGCCGAACGCCGACGAGGCCTTCGGGCCTGACGGCGGCGGGCTGGAGCCCGAGCTGCGCGAGGAGCTGCGGTCGATTCTCGACGGGCTGATCGCCGCGGGGCGGCGCGTGCCCGCATGACGGCCGACGCGCCAGTCCGGCACGCGGTAGCGTGGGCCTCGGTGGACGACCCCCGGCCCACGCCACTCCCGGTCCTCGGGCGCCAGCCCCGTGCGGACGCGCTGCGCAATCGGCGCAAGGTGCTCGACGCCGCCCAGAGCCTGTTCGCCTGCCGCGGCGTGGCGAACGTGTCGATGGACCAGATCGCCGAGGCCGCCGGCGTGGGGAAGGGGACGGTGTATCGCGGGTTCGGCGACCGCGCCGGGCTGGCCTTCGCGCTGCTGGATCGCAGCGGCGTGGAGTTCCAAGAGGGGTTCGTTCGCGGTCCGGCCCCGCTCGGGCCCGGCGCGCCGCCGCGGGAACGCCTCAACGCCTTCTTCGCGGGGCTCGCGGCGCACTTCGACGAGCACCTCGAGCTGCTGGCGGATGCGGAGACCGGCGCGGCCGGCGCGCGCTATCGGCAGGGCCCCTACGTCGCCTACCACGCGCACGTCGCGATGCTCATCGGCGAGCTCGACCCGCGCCTCGACGCGCCATGCCTGGCCCACGTGCTGCTCGCGCCCTACGGCGCGGAGCTGCTCCTGCACCTGCGCGCCGGCATCGGCTTCGACACCGCCCGGATCGTGGCGGCGAGCGCGGCGATCGTTGACGCGCTCGCCGCCCGCGCGCAGCGCTGACCGCGGGCCGCGGCCCGTCAGTCGTCCCGTCCGACCTCCTGGTCGTCCGCCTCGAGGTCGTCCTCGCCGTGGTCGTCACCGTCGTCGGTGACCGAGCCCGATCCGCCCGGGTGATAGTGGACCTGAAAGCGCTCGAGCAACTCGTCGCGGCGGGCGTCGTCGACGGCGAGCTCGTCGGAGATCAGCACCCACTCGGCGCCTTCGAACTTCTCCATGTTGAAGATCTCGCGGTCGAGCTCGGGGGAGTCGTCGACGACGACGAGCACTTCGGTCTGCGGGTTGAAATACGTGCCCGGACGGACGAGGAGCTCGTCGAGCTCGAAGGTCCGGGCGTCGTCGTCCTCGCTGGCCACCGGGCCAGCTTACCCGCCCGGGAGCAGGCTGCGCACGGCGTCAGGCGCCGGCCAAGTCCGCGAGCTGGCGCGCGACCTCGGCATCGACGTCCAGCGGCTCGCGACCGGCCCGCGCCCGCCGCTCGTTGCGCGCCACCACGAGCGTGCGAACCTCCTCCCGCAGGGCCGGGTCGACGCTGGGGGCAGTGAGGCGGCGCAACTCGGATTCGATGTCGAGGGGCGCTTCGCCGCGGCGGGCCCGCCGCTCGTTGCTGGCGGCGAGCATCTGGCGAATCTCGGCATCGCGCTCGGCGGCGCTCCCCGGTGCGAGGCCGCCGCTCGCCGGCCGCGCGCGTCCGCCGCCGTCCTCGTTGATGGACATCGGGCCGCGCCCGATCTGCCGGTAGAGCTCCGGCGAGGTGGCGAACGTGATGAGCGCGATCACCGCGCCCACGCCCACGACGGCGAACACCACGATCCCGAAGGCATCCTGCACCCCCCGCATGATGGCTCACCGCCGCCGCGGGCGCGAGCCCTGGTGGCAGATCCGGCGTCGAGGCCGGACCCGGAAGAACCGCAACGAACTCGGCGGCTTCGCCGCATTGTCCGGTCCTGCTGCCTCCGGTACGCTTGGTTGACTGACCAGTCAATCTGGACGCGCCGAGTCGTGCCCGGGCCTCTGCCCCGCTGTGCTCCGCGCGCCGATGGTTTCCCCAAAGGAGCACCGACACCGTGGTCGATTTCACCCTCACCGATGAGCAGAAGGCGCTCCGGGAGATGGCGCACGACTTTGCCGAGAAGGAGATGCGCCCCGTCGCCTGGGAGTACGACAAGGAAGGCACCTGGCCGGAGCCGGTCCTGAAGAAGGCCTGGGAGCTCGGCCTCATGAACTCTCACATCTCCGAGGAGTACGGCGGGCCCGGAGCCAGCTACTTCGAGGGCACCCTGATCGAAGAGGAGATGGGCTGGGGCTGTTCCGGGATCGGCACGTCGCTGTCCTGCAACGGCCTGGCCACCGCGCCGATCGCGATCGGCGGCTCGGAGGAGATCAAGAAGAAGTACCTCGGGATGCTGACCGAGGAGCCGATCTTCGCCTCCTTCTGCCTCACTGAGCCGGACGCCGGATCCGATGTGTCGGGCATGCGCACGACCGCGGTCCGCAAGGGCGACAAGTACGTCATCAACGGCTCGAAGTGCTTCATCACCAACGGCCAGTACGCCTCCTACTACACGGTCTACGCGAAGACCGACAAGGAGGCCGGCCACCGCGGCATCTCCGCCTTCGTCGTGCCCCGTGACGACACCGTCACGGTGGACAAGAAGGAGGACAAGATGGGCCAGCGGGCGTCGAACACCGCGACCATCACGTTCAACGACACCGAGGTGCCCGCCGAGAACCTCCTCGGCGAGGAGAACCACGGCTTCAAGCTGGCGATGATGACGCTGGACCGCACCCGGCCGGGCGTGGCGGCGATGGCCACCGGCATCGCACGGGCGGCCTTCGAGTTCGCGACCGACTACTCGAAGGAGCGCGTCCAGTTCGGCGTGCCGATCGCGATGCACCAGGCGATCCAGTTCATGATCGCCGACATGGCCACGGACGTCGAAGCTGCCCGGCTGCTCGTCTGGCAGTCGGCCGTGCTGCTCGACCAGGGCCGGCGCAACACGCTGGCCTCGTCGCACGCCAAGCGCTTCGCCGCCGACACGGCGATGAAGGTCGCGACCGACGCCGTCCAGGTCTACGGCGGCTACGGGTTCATCAAGGAGTACCCGGTCGAGAAGCTCATGCGCGACGCAAAGATCATGCAGCTGTACGAGGGGACCTCGCAGATCCAGCGCCTGGTCATCGCGCGCGAGACGCTGCTGCCGCGCCGCGTCGAGGAGCCGGCGGCTGCCTCCGCGTAGGCCCGCCCGCTCACTCCTGCCGTCCCGACGGGGCCGCCGAATCGGCGGCCCCGTCGCCGTGCGGGGCATCTCGGGCTCGGTCCGGTCCCGGCGCCGCCTCGGCCGGTCGCGGCGCCCCGCCGCGGGCGGCGCGATACTGCTGGGATGGCGGCCACGACCCGGCGCACGTCCGAAGCGGTAGCCGAGACCGCCGCGCTGCACCCCGTCGGAGCGGAGAAGATCCCGCCCGGGGCGGCCGGGCCGCTGCTCGGCGACCTGCGGCGCGGCGGCCTGCTCCCGCTCCTGGTGCTCCACTTCGTGGCCCGCGAGCCGTCCTACGGCAACCAGCTGATGGAGCGGATCTCCCGGCTGACGGCCGGGGCCGTGGCGGTCAACCCGAACACGATGTACCCGCTGCTGCGGTCGCTCGAGGAGCGGGGGCTCATCGCCGGGGCCTGGGAGCATCCGGAGCGCCGGACTCGCCGCTTCTACCGGATCACCTCCGCCGGCGAGGCCGAACGCGCTGCACTCGCCGCCGCGGTGGCCCCGCGTCTGGATGCGGTGGCCCGCGGGGTCGAGCTGATCCGCAACGAGCTCGCCGATCCGCCGGCCGCCAGCCGGGAAGAGGCCTGATGGCGAAGGTCAGCGTCCGGGTGGACCTTCCGGGCGCCGACGTCGCCGCCGCTGAGCGGCTCTGGTACGACCTCGGTCGCTGGCCGAACTTCGTCGATGGCTTCGCCACGGTCGCCAAGGTCGACGACGGCTGGCCCGCAGCGGGGGCCACGCTCATCTGGGATTCGCGGCCGAACGGTCGCGGGCGCGTGATCGAGCGGGTGGTCGCCTACGAGCCCTTCGGCGGCCAGACCGCCGAGGTCGAGGACAGCCAGCTTCTCGGCACCCAGGCGATCGCCTTCGCGCCGGCGCGCGGCGGCGCCCAGGCCGCGCTGAGCCTCGAGTACGCGCTGAAGCGCCGGGGGCTGCTGCGCGCCGCCGTCGACGTCCTGTTCATCCGGCGCGCCCTGGCCGACTCGCTGCGCCGCACGCTCGTGCGCTTCAAGCACGAGCTGGCCGGCGACGCCGACCTCGGCTGACCGGTTGGCGCCGGCGGGCCCCGTGGACCGGGCGGGCGCGGAGCGAATCATCTAGCCTTCGCCGCTGTCGCCTGCCGCCGCTCGCAGCGGGCCCCCAGCAACCGGAAGGGACGATCCTCAGCGCATGTTCGTCTTCAAGGCCGCCGTCGTCGGCGCGGGCACGATGGGCGCAGAGATCGCCCAGGCGATCGCGGCTGCCGAGATTCCCGTCGTGCTCGCCGACCTCGACGCCGAGCGGGTGGCGCGGGGCCTCGCGCGGGCCCGGCACGTGACCGAGCGCCAGCTCGCCGGGCTCGTCGAGAAGGGCCGGCTCGACGCCTCCGAGGCCGCCGCGCGCGCCGATGCGCTCGCCGGCCGGATCGCCGGGACGACCGGGTACGCCGGCTTCGGCGACGTCGACCTCGTGATCGAGGCGGTCCCGGAACGGATGGCCGACAAGCAGGCGGTGTTCGCGGAACTCGACGCGGCCACGCCAGGGCACGCGATCCTGGCCTCGAACACCTCGTGCCTGTCGATCACCGAGATGGCCGATGTCACGGGCCGTCCCGACAAGGTGGTCGGCATCCACTTCTTCTTCCCGGCCTCGAGCAGCCGCCTCGTCGAGATCGTCGAGGGCCAGGACACGTCGCCCGAGACGCTCCAGGCCGCCGCGAACTTCGCCCAGAAGATCCGGAAGACGCCCATCCAGTGCGCCGAGGATCCAGGCTTCGTCGTGAATCGCATCCTCACCGCGGGGATGTCGGAGCTGTGGCGCCAGCAGGAGGAGTCGGGATTGGACGCCGAGGTGCTCGACCGCGCGGTCACCGAGAGCGGGGCGGCGCCGATCGGGCCGTTCCTGCTCACGGACCTGCTCGGCCTCGACACGGTCCTGCGCGTCGCCGAGCACTTGCGCGAGTCCTACGGCGAGCGGTTCCACGTTCACGCCGGAATGCAGGAGCTCGTGGCAGCCGGCGATCTCGGCAAGAAGACCGGGAAGGGGTTCTATGAGCACGGAAGCTGACGGGCCCGCGATCGCGGAGCGGATGGCGCTGAAGATGTTCGTGGAGGCCTGCCTGGTCCTCGAGGAGGGCGTGGCCGGCGCGCGCGACATCGACCTCGGGATGATGGCCGGTGCCGGGATCGTGCCGCCGCCCCTCGCCCGGGCCGACGCCGCCGGGCTCGACGAGGTCCTCGCGGCCCTGGAGCGGGCCGAGGCAGAGTGGGGCGAGGCCTTCGCCCCGCCGCTCGTCCTGCGGCGGCTCGTGGCCCAGGGACGGGTCGGGCGGTCGGCCGGCCAGGGGTTCTTTCCCTACCCCCGCCCCGACGCCGGCTTCGATGACGGCCCCGTGCTCCTCGAGACCCGCGAGGAGGTGGCGATTGCCTGGCTGGCCAGTCCGCCCGCGAACGCGCTCTCACCCGAGACGCTCGCCGCGCTGTCCGCGGCCTGGGAGCGCGTCGACAGCGATCCTGGCATTCGGGCGCTCATCGTCGCCTCGGCGAATCCGGTGCTGTTCTGCGCCGGGGCCGACATCAAAGCGTTCACGGGGATGGACGAGGCGTCGGGCCGCGAGCTGCTGGACCGCGCGCACGCGCTCTTCCGGGCATTCGGCTCGACGCGGACCGCGACGATTGCCGCCGTGAACGGGCTCGCGTTCGGCGGCGGCTGCGAGCTGGCCATGGCGTGCGACATCCGGCTGGCTGCCGAGTCGGCGAGCTTCGGGCAGCCCGAGATCGCGCTCGGCATCGTCCCCGGCTTCGGCGGGACCCAGCGCCTGCCGCGCCTCGTCGGGCCGGCGAAGGCGCTCGAGATGAACCTCGTCGGGGACCCGATCTCGGCCGGGGAGGCGCTCGAGCACGGCCTGGTGCACCGGGTCGTCCCCGACCACGAGCTGCACGATGCTGCCATGGCGTGGGCGCGGACGCTCGCCGCCCGGGCACCCGTCGCCGTCGAGCAGATCAAGCGGGCGTCTCACCGGGGGGACCTCGACGAGGGGATCGCCGCCGAGAAGGCGGCGTTCGCCGCCGCGTTCGCCACGGCCGACGCCCGCGAGGGGTTCGCGGCGTTCCTGGCCAAGCGCCCGCCGCGCTGGACCGGCGCATGAGCTCCCCGGCGGCCGAGGCGGGCGTCGAGCGGCTCGCCGGCCTCATGCGCGCCGCCGATTCGGTCGTCGCGCTCACCGGCGCGGGCATCTCGGTGCCCTCCGGGATCCCCGATTTCCGAACTCCCGGCACCGGCCTGTGGGCGACCGTCGACCCGATGGAGGTCGCCCACATCGACGTCTTCCGCCGTGAGCCCGAGCGCTTCTGGGCCTTCTACGGCCAGCGCTTCGCGTCGCTGGAGGGCTCACGGCCAAACCGGGCGCACGCCGCGCTCGTCGAGCTCGAGGCTCGCGGCGCCATCGATGCCGTGATCACGCAGAACATCGACTGCCTGCACCGGGCGGCCGGCAGCCGCGACGTGGTCGAGGTCCACGGGTCGATTGCCACCGCGTCGTGCCGTGCGTGTGGCGAGGCCGTGCCGCTAGCCGAGGTGCGCAGCCGCTTCGAACGTGCCCCGGATGGCGTGCCGCGCTGCTCGTGCGGCCGGGCGCTCAAGCCCGACGTCGTGCTCTTCGGCGAGATGCTCGACGAGGGCGCAATGCGCCGCGCGGCGGGCCTCGCGGCGCGGGCGGATCTGCTGCTGTGCGTGGGATCGTCGCTGGAGGTCCATCCCGTGGCCGGGCTCCCAGAGGTGACGCTGCGCCGCGGCGGCGCGGTCGCGCTCGTCACGAAGGGCCCGACGCCGTTCGACCGCGAGGCCGCGGTCAAGCTCGACGGGGACGTGGAAGCGGAGCTCGTCGCACTGGCCGCAGCGCTCTCCTGACAGCATCTCACCTTGAAGTAGAGGCTCAGATACTCGCGCGTTCTGGCCGTAGCGGCGGGGGTTCAGAGCAGACCGGCGGCAGACCGGGCTCGCAACGCCGCCTCGAGCCGCTCGAGGCTCTCGCGAACGGCGGCGGCCTCCTCAGCGCTCAGCGGGCCGGTGGCGGCCGCGGCGGCGGCGGCCTCGACGTCCGGCTGGCGGCGGGCCAGCTCGTCGGTCCGGGCGCCGAGATCCGCGACGTCGCGGTCGGGCTCGAGCTCGGCGAGCGCCGCGGCCACCGCGCCGCGCAACTGCAGGGCCGCTTCGCGCTCGCGGCCGCAGTCGAGGTCGAGGCGCGCCCGCAGGGCGAGCGTCTCGCAGGCCAGCGGCGCGGCCCGCCCGGCCAGGAACTGCGCGAGCCGCTCCCCCGGCCGCAGGGCTGACGCCCTCCGCCGGCGCCCGGCCGGCGGGGGCGGGACGACCACGGCGGCGGTCCACGCTCCGGCGGCGACCTGGTCGCCGGTGCCGTAGCCGAGCCGGACGACCGTCGCGAGATCGGACGCGATCTCCGCAGCCAGCGGCTCGGCGGCGGCGATCCGATGGAGGTGCAGCGCCCGGTTGAGCGTCTCGACCGCGGCAGCCACCCGCGGACCGGGATCGCGGCGCGCGGCGTCCAGCCACGCCTCGCCGCCTTCGCTCCCGGCGACGGGCCGGGCGTCGATGACCGTGACCCGGGCCACCGCCACCGCTGCTGGCTCGGCGTCCGCAGCACCCGCGTCCTTCGGCCGGGCCCCGCGGCGCCGGCGGCGGACCGGCGCCTCGGGGGCGGCGATCACGAGGACGTGGCTCGCGTCCTCCTCGCCGGGGTCACGCAGCACGTAGCGTCCGGGGTCGGGCCCGAGCTGCCAGGGGAACTCGAACTGCGCGAAGCGGAATGCCTGGCCGGGGCCTGACACCGTCGCTGCCTCGCCTCGGCGCCTGCGCTGAGCCGCGGCGGGCCCGGCGGCCGCCCGGCTCAGTCCTTGCCCGGCGCGCCGCCGCCGCTGTCGGGGATCGCGTACTTCGACGGCTTGATCGGCACCGTCGGGTTGTCGATCTGGCCGAGGCGGTCGATCAGCTTCGTCCACTGCTCCGGCTTCAGCACGGCGTTGAACTGCTTGCCGAGCTTCCCGTTGGAGCTGTAGCCCGGGTAGAAGCCCACGTGGATGTGATCGTCGTGGTCCGAGAGGGCGAGCGTGTTGTCGGTCCCGGGGTACTTGTACAGCGTGATGATCTGGTGGGGCTTCATGACGCCCTGAAGCGTGAGCAGCCGCCGCACCGTGGTGTCGGTGATGGAGCCCTTGCCCTGATGCCCGTAGATCGGCGTGCCGTTGATCGCCGCGATGTCGACCGCGTTGCCGCTCGAGTGCTCGGACACGCCCCCGGCCTTCGTGAGGTAGCTGTGGCCGCAGTGGAGCGAGGAGATGGTCGGGTTCAGGCCCGACGCGACGAGGAACGCCAGGGTGGCGAGCACCCTGCGGTCGATCTGGCCCGCCTGGATGTCGCGCCGGCCGCAGGCGTAGATGTCGATGCGCGGGTCGGCCAGCACCCGGCGCTCGAGCTCCTCCTTCGACATCAGGAGGATCTGACCGATCGACGGGTTCTTCGAGCTGTTGACGAAGGGGTTCTTGCCCTTGGCCCGGTAGACCGCGGTGGACTCGAGGAGCTTCCAGCCGTCGAGGATGGGCTTGGGATCCACGAACGGGGCGCCGCGCCCGACGGGGCGGACCTGGAAGGTGACGTGCGCGGCCTGGCCCGTGTCGACCTTGTCGATGCGACCGAGCAGCGTCCCGCCGATGACCTGGGCGCCGACCTTGAGGGGCTTGAGCTCGACGTCCTTGCGGTTGAGCCCGAGGACCTGCTTGAAGTAGGCGTCGTAGGTCTCGAAGCCGGCGATGGGCTTCCCGTAGGCCGTGAGCTGCTGCTCGCCGCCGGCCTTGTAGGCGTGCCCGCGGGCCGGATGCGCGAACAGGCGCTCCTTGGCCACGGTCGTGCGTGCGCGTGAGGCGCCAGCAGGCGTCGGGGGACCCGAGGCGCCGGCTCCGTCGGTGCGAGCGGGCTGGTCGGGGCTGCCGGCGGCGTCCGAGCGCTGGGCGCCGGCGCTCGCGGCGATCTTCGGCTTCGGGTCGGGGTTGGGGAGCTTGAGCTCGGAGCGGATCTGGGAGGCCGACACGGCCCGCTCCTTGGGCGCCGGATACGACGCGGCGACCTGGCCGAGGTGCGAGTAGGTGTAGCGGTTGCCGTACACATCCTGCAGCACCACGTAGCGGCCGAGCTTGGCCGACTCGCCGATGGCACGGATCTCGCCGTCCTGCACGGCGATGACCGGCGAGCCTGCCTTCGCGAAGATGTCGATGGCGGTGCGGCCGGCCTTCGACTCGACCACGTTGGCCGCGTTGCCGTTCACCGCGCGCTTGCCCTTGGCTTCCTTGGCACTCGGGCTCTCGGCGTAGATCGCGTGGGCCGCGACCGGGAAGCGGCCGGAGGTGAGGCCGGTCAGCGCTCCGACGAGGTCGGCGGGCAGCCCGCCGATCAGGCGCGCGCGCAGGAGGACGGAGTCGACGTACCAGTCGGCGTGGTTGTAGGCGAAGATCGCCTTGCGGAGGTCCGTGTCGGCGTCGGCGGCCTTGAGGTAGCGCGCCGCGGCGAAGATCGCGTCGACCGGGTTGTACGGGTCCTTCTTGCCGTCGCCGTTCGCGTCGGTCCCGTAGGTCTCCCAGGAGGAGGGCATGAACTGCATCCATCCGAGGGCCCCCGCGGAGGAGACGCTGAGGTTGCGGCCGTAGTCGGTCTCGATCTCGTTGATGGCGGCGAGCACTTGCCACGGCACGCCGTACTGGATGCCGGCGGCCTGGTAGATGGGGAGGAGGAACGGCGGGATCCGGAACTTCTCGATGAAGAAGTTCGGCACGCCGATCGGGACGGCGCCGGGGTCGACGATCGACGCGTTGGGGTCGGTCGTCGTCGGCTGGCCGGTCGGCGTCGCAGTCGTGGTCGGCGCGGACGTGGTCTCCAGCGGGCGGTCGCGCTCGCGCGCGCCCGCGGCATCCTCGATCTTCGGCGTGCTCCCGTTGCCGCCGAGCGTGAGGCCGCCGTCGTCCGTGGAAGGGTCAGGCGTGGGTTGAGGCTTGGGATCCGGCTTGGGCTTCGGCGTCGTCGGCGTCGTGGCGGTCGGCGGCGTGGTCGGCGTGGTCGCGGGGACCGTGGACGCCGGTGCGGACGCCGGCGGTGCGGCGGGGGCCGCGATCGGCGTGTCCGAGCAGGTCACCGCGACGACGTTCGTGCCGGCCTGGCCGGTGGCGGACGGGTCGCACGCGGAGCCGGCGGCCGCGGTGAGCGTCGCCGACTGCGTCTCGCCCGTCTTGAGCTTGACGACCACGGTCCGCTGGACCATGTCCGCGGAAGCCGGGAACACTCCGGCTCCGAGGCCGAGCGACAGCGCAGCAGCGGCCACGAGGCCGGTGACCAGCTTCCGCTTGTTCATGGGTGCTGCGCGTCTCCTCCCAGAAGCTCGCGCCCGATCCAGTCGGGAGCCACGCGACCCTACCATGAGCGGTCGGACGCGTCGGGGGCGACGCTAGCGGGTGGGATGGGCAGGCGCAATGGGCTTCGGAGGTTGGAACGTCGGCAGGGCGCGATCGATGCGGTGCAAGCGTGTTCTTCCACGAATCCGGGGGGAATCCCGCCCGCGCGACTGCTCCGGACGCGCGGGAGTCTCTCGACCGCATCGGCCTGCAGTGTTGCGGACTTGAGAAAAAGTGGTGGCGGACCCGTTATCGGGCCTTCGACCCTGCCGCGCTCGCGGTCGCGGGGGTCGTGCGTCGCCCCGACGGGGCCGTGCGTGGCACGCGGGCGCTCCGCCGAGCCGGATCGTGGCGCGGAGACCACAAGTCTCAGCCTCGAGTTGAGGTTGAGTCATGAGGGATTGTCGAGGGAAACTGCTCGTCGAGCCGAACGCTGCCGGCCACGCGCGGCACGCAGGCCTCGGTGCGGTACAGTCGCGCCCTCGGCAGGCTTCCCGCTCCTGCCAGCGCGCAGAAAGGACGACGCATGACCGATCCAGCCGACGACGGCCTCCGCTCCCGCCTCACGTCGCAGGGCGAGGAGGCCATCGGGAAGCTCGCCCAGGACCTCCTCGAGAACCCATTGGTGAGCTCCGCGATCTCGCGGGCCTTCGACGCGCGCGAGAAGGCGAGTGCAGCCCAGGAGGTCGCGATGGGCGCGCTGAACCTCCCCTCTGCCGCAGACGTCGAGCGGCTCACCCGCCGCCTGCGGTCCGTCTCGCAGCGCCTCGAGGGCATCGAGGACGGTGTGGATCGCCTGGACGAGCGCCTCGCCGACCTCGTCGAGAGCGCTGATGGCGGCCTGGCCGAGCGCCTGGACCGCATCGAGTCGACGCTCGACGGCCTCGCGAAGGAGCTCGGCCGCCTCCGCAAGGCGGTCGCCGGCTCCGAGCCGGTGCCACGCGCTCAGGAGCGCCTGAGCGTTGAGGGCTAAGTGACCGCCGCCGGCCGCACCGCCCCCGCGCAGTCCCGGCCGGCGGCCGGAGCGGCCTCGTGACCGACCGCCGGCGCGGCACCGACGCGGCGGACGCTGTCCGCACAGCCGTCGACCGCACCTACCAGGCCACTGTCGGCCAGGCGGAGGTCACGCGCGAGCGCGCGCAGGAGCTCGTCGACGAGCTCACCCAGGCCGCCAGCCGGGTGCGCGCCACGCTGGCCGACCTCCGGGTGCCCACCCGCGAGGAGCTGCGGGCGCTTCAGGACGACCTCGCGGCACTCGAGCGCCGCGTGGCGAAGCTCGAACGGTCCGGGACTGCCGGCGCGAAGGCCGCGCCGAGAGCGGCGGCCCGCACTTCCCCGCCGCGGAAGGCCCGGACGCAGCCGACCCCGAAGGGAGGGTGACCATGGGAAGCGACGCCGAATTCGCGTCGGCCAAGGAGTTCCGGACGGTCATGGACCAGGTCTGGACGATGATGAGCGAGGACGAGGACATGGGTCCCAAGCTGCGCGACGCCGACGTCCCGCAGCGCTTCGAGTTCGACGACGTCGACCTCGTCTGCAACGTCCGGGCCGGGGGCGAGGGCGAGCCGAACCTCGTCTGGGCGTGGACGGACGACATCGACTGGAAGCCGAAGGTGCAGATGGCGATGACCTCGGTCATCGCGAACCGCTACTTCCAGGGCAAGGAGAACATCGCGATCGCGATCGCGCGCCGGCGGATCAAGTCCAGCGGCGACGTGAAGGCCGCGCTGGCGCTCATCCCGATCACCAAGGGCATCTACCCGCGCTACCGCGCGTTCGTGGAGGACGAGTACCCGCACCTGGCCTTGTGAGGCCGCCGATCCCGCTCCAGGCGGCGGCGCACCAGGCCGGTGTGGCGCCGGCCACGCTGCGCCGATGGGCCCGCGGCGGCCTCATCCCGCAGTACGACGGCACCTGGAACGGGAGGGCGGTCGCGCACGCCCGCATCGTGGCCCGCCTGCGCAGCCGCGGCCACTCGCTCGACGCGATCCGCAGGGCGAGCGAGAGCGGCCGGCTCGCGTACAGCTTCGTCGAGGATCTGTTTCCGGCCCCGGCGGCGGGAATGACCCGTGACGAGGCTGCGGCAGTCACCGGCCTGGAGCCGGCGCTCATCGAGCGGCTCTACCACGCCTTCGGGTTCCCGACCACGTCGCTGGACCACGTCACCGAGGACGATCTGCAGCTGCTGCGCTACATCGCGGCGGCGCTCGCGGCGGGACTGCCGCTCGTCGCGTTCCTCCAGATCGCGCGCGTGTACGGGCAGGCGCTGGCCCAGATCGCCGACGCAGAGGTGCGCCTGTTCCACCTCTACGTGCACGAGCCGCTCATGCGCGACGGCGTGCCCGGGCTCGAGATGGCCGAGGAGATGGAGGATCTCGCCCGCGATCTCCTGCCGCTCGCGTCGCCGATGATGGACGAGCTCCACCAGCGCTTCCTCCAGCACTTCGTCGAGCAGGACGTCATCGGCCATATGGAGTCCGACGAGGAGGGCGAGCAGCTCGACCTGGGGCGCCTGCGGGTCGCCATCGCCTTCGTCGATCTCGCGGGCTACACCAGGCTGACCGAGGAGGAGGGGGAGGAGGCGGCCGTCGACGTGGTCGAGCGCTTCGTCGATGCGGTCGAGGCGACGCTTCCGGACGACGCGCGCGTCGTCAAGACGATCGGCGACGAGGCGATGATCGTCGGGTCGGACCCCACCCGCCTCACCCATTGGGCCCTCGGGTTCCAGATGCTCATGGACGACCGGCCGCTCCCGCGAATCGGGATCCACTTCGGCCAGACGCTCTACCGGGACGGCGACTACTACGGCCGCGAGGTCAACACGGCGGCGCGGGTCGTCGCGCGCGCCGCCGGCGGCGAGGTGCTCGTCACCCGGGCCGTGGTGGATGCCGTGTCGGGCGACCTGGAGTTCGAGCCGATTGGCGAGGTGCGCCTGAAGGGCTTCTCGGTTCCGACGGAGCTGTTCGTCGCCGCCGCCGCAGACGGCGCATGACCGACGAGCCCGAGGCGACGGTGCTCGAGGCGGCGCGTGCGACCGGGCTGCTGGCCGCCGGACGGCCCGTCGTCGTCCTCCTGTCGGGCGGGCGGGACTCGACCTGCCTCCTCGACGTCGCGGTGCGGCTGGCCGGGCCCGAGGCGGTCTCGGCGCTGCACCTCGACTACGGGTTGCGGCCGGAGGCGCCGGCCGACGCCGCCCACTGCGCGGCGCTCTGCGCGCGGCTGGGCGTCGGCCTGGAGGTCCGGGAGGCGCGGCGGCCTGCGGAGGCGGGCGGGAACCTGCTGGCCTGGGCCCGCGACGCCCGCTACGCCGCGGCCGCCGAGATCGCGGTGCGCCGCGGGGCCGACATCGCCGCCGGGCACACCGCCACCGACCAGGCCGAGACCGTGCTGTACCGGCTCGCATCCTCGGCCGGGCGCCGCGCGCTCCTCGGCATGGCGCCGCGGTCTGGCAGGATCGTGCGGCCGCTGCTCGCCGTGAGCCGCGCGCAGACGGCGGCCTACTGCGCCGCGCGGGGCCTCGCCTGGCGCGAGGACGGCAGCAACGCCGACCCGCGGTTCGCCCGTGCGCGGATCCGCCACGACATCCTCCCGGTGCTGCGCGACATCCACCCGGCCGCCGAGGCGAACGTCGGACGGACCGCGGCGCTGCTGCGCGACGAGGCCGCGGTGCTCGACGCCGCTGTCGACGGCGCGCTCGACGGGCGCGACGAGATCGCTCTTGACCGTCTCGCGGCGCTCCCGCCGGCGCTGGCGCGGCTCGTCCTGCGCCGCCTCGCGGAGGCGGCGGCGGGCGGGCCGGCGCCGCGCGCCGCCGGCCGCCTGCCGGACGTGCTGGCCTTGCGCGGGCGGTCCGGTCCCGCGGCGCTCGACCTCGGCGATGGCGCCCGGGCATCGGTGCGCCGCGGGGTCCTGCGGCTCGAGGCGTCGCCGCCCCGCCAGGCCCGTCCGCCGGCTTGACCTGCGGCCCCGGCGCGCTACCGTGGGCCAGGATGGACGGGCTGCCTCTCTGGCTGCGGGTCGGGCTCGCCGCGCTGCTGATCGGCACGGTCGCGGCAGCCTTTCTCGGCCGCCCGCCCCGGCGGCGTCCCCGAAAGACGGCCTGGGGCTGGCTCGCGGCGGCCGCAGCCGCCTCCTACGCCGGCGGCGTCGCCGCTTTCCTCGCGGGCGAGCCGGTGCTGAGCGCCGGGCTGGTCGGCATCGGCGTCGAGGCGCTGTCGGTCGCCGCGTGGCTCGGGCGCGCACCCGACGAGGGGCCGGCGCCCGGGGCGGATGGTCCGGAGCGCCCGCAGGACGGCGACGGACCCGGCGGCGGCGGGCCCGGCCGTTGGGGTCCTGACGACGACCGCGCGTTCTGGGACGAGGTCGGCCGTGCGCCCGGGCCGCGAGCGCCGGTCGCGGGCTGACGTCGCGGGCTGACGGCTGACTACACTCCCGCGCCGTGCGCGACCCCGACATCGGCGAGATCCTCGTCCAGCGCGATGACCTCGAGCACCGGGTGCGCCAGCTCGCCGAGGAGATCTCCCGGGACTACGCAGACCGGGACCTGCTCATGGTCTGCGTCCTCAAGGGCGCGGTCTTCTTCCTGGCCGACCTCATGCGCCACCTCGACATTCCGGTCGAGGTCGATTTCATGGCGGTCGCGTCCTACGGGTCGGCCACCGATGCCTCCGGGGTCGTGCGCATCCTCAAGGATCTCGATGCCCCGATCGAAGGCCGGGACGTCCTGATCATCGAGGACATCGTCGACTCGGGACTGACCCTCCAGTACCTGCTGCGTTCGCTCGGCGCCCGTGAGCCGGCCTCGCTCGAGGTGTGCGCGCTCCTCACGAAGCCCGAGCGGCGCAAGGTCGACCTCCCGACCCGGTACGTGGGCTTCGAGATCGCCAACCGGTTCGCGATCGGGTACGGCCTGGACCACGCCGAGCGGTTCCGGAACCTCCCCTATGTGGCAGCGCTGCGCGAGGACTAGTGCGCCTGCCTCGGCGCCCGAATCCGCCCCTCGCACATCCGGTCGGGAGCAGCGGCGCGTAATCCCTGGCGCCATCCCTGCCGATAGGACCCTGTGACGCCCTCCGTGCACTGCCGAACCCCCGCAACCTCCCTGCTAGGCTTGCCGTCCATGCGCCCCGCCGACCGACAGGGTGCCCGACGCGCCCGGAGTGGCCGATGAGCAGGTTTTTCAAGAGCGCAGCGTTCCCGATCCTGATCGTGGTCGTGCTCGCGTTCTTCGCGCAGAAGCTCATCTCGCCGGGCGACCAGACGCCGAAGCCGACGTTCTCGCAGTTCCTGACCCAGATCGACGACGGCCAGGTCAAGAGCGCGACGATGAAGACGAAGGACAACACCGTCGCGGTCACCAAGACCGACGGGAAGAAGTACGAGGTCGGCTACCCCGACGACTACGGCAATGAGCTCGTCAACAAGCTCCAGGCCAACGACATCTCCTTCAACGTCGAGGGCCGCAAGAGCAACGGGTGGCTCTCCCTGCTCACCTACGTCTTGCCGTTCCTGATCTTCATCGGGTTCTGGATCTTCCTCATGAACCAGGTCCAAGGCGGCGGCTCGAAGGTGATGAGCTTCGGGAAATCCCGGGCCAAGCGGATGAGCGTCGACTCGCCGAAGATCACCTTCCGCGACGTCGCGGGCGTCGACGAGGCGGTGGAGGAGCTCCACGAGATCAAGGAGTTTCTGGAGAACCCGAAGAAGTTCCAGGCCCTCGGTGCGCGCATCCCCAAGGGCGTGCTGCTGTTCGGCCCCCCGGGCACCGGGAAGACGCTGCTCGCCCGCGCGGTGGCCGGCGAGGCCGGCGTGCCGTTCTTCTCGATCTCGGGGTCGGACTTCGTCGAGATGTTCGTCGGCGTCGGCGCCAGCCGCGTCCGCGACCTCTTCGAGCAGGCCAAGCAGAACAGCCCGTGCATCATCTTCATGGACGAGATCGACGCCGTCGGCCGTCACCGCGGCGCCGGGCTCGGCGGCGGCCACGACGAGCGCGAGCAGACGCTCAACCAGCTGCTCGTCGAGATGGACGGCTTCGAGATGAAGGACAACATCATCCTCATCGCCGCCACGAACCGCCCGGACATCCTCGACCCGGCGCTGCTGCGCCCGGGACGCTTCGACCGCCAGATCGTCGTCGACCGCCCGGACCGCAAGGGCCGCGCGAAGATCCTCGAGGTCCACACCCGCGGCAAGCCGCTCGCGCGGGAGATCGACGTGGATGCGCTCGCCGGGCAGACCCCCGGGTTCACCGGCGCCGACCTCGCCAACCTCGTCAACGAGGCTGCGCTGCTCGCCGCCCGCAGCGGCAAGCGCGAGATCACCCAGCACGAGCTCGAAGAGGGCATCATGCGCGTGATCGCCGGTCCGGAGAAGAAGACCCGGGTCATGGGCGAGAAGGAACGGCTCGTCACGGCCTACCACGAGATGGGCCACGCGATCGTCGGCCACACGCTGCCGAACTCCGATCCCGTCCACAAGGTCTCGATCATCGGGCGCGGCCAGGCGCTCGGATACACGATCTCGATGCCGCAGGAGGACAAGTTCCTCACGACGCGCGCCGAGCTCACCGACACGATGGCGATGACGCTCGGCGGCCGCGCGGCGGAGGAGATCATCTTCGGCGAGATCACCACCGGCGCCTCCAACGACCTCGAGAAGGTCACGGCGACCGCGAAGCAGATGGTCATGCGCTTCGGGATGTCCGAGAAGCTCGGCCCTCGCGTGTTCGGTCACGACCACGGCCAGCCCTTCCTCGGTCGCGAGTTCTCGTCCGAGCCCGACTACTCCGACGAGATCGCCCGGGAGATCGACGACGAGATCCGGCGCATCGTCGAGTCGGCCCACCAGCAGGCCAAGGACATCCTCACCGAGAACAAGGAAGCCCTGATCACCACCTCCGAGATCCTCGTGAAGCGCGAGACGATCGAGAAGGCGGAGTTCGAGGCGCTCCTCGACGGCAAGACCGAGGAAGAGGTCTTCGGCCCGGATGAGCCCGCCGGCGGCCCTGAGCTTCCGGCGCCGCCAGCCCCGACGGACCGTCCCGAGCGGGACACCCCGCGTCCGCTCCCGCGCCCCGGCCTGGCCGGCGGCCCGGCCGAGTTCCGCGGGCTCGACGCGCCCGAGAAGCCCGAGACGGCCTAGCTCCTCCCCGCGGCCGCGCCGTCTCGGCGCAGCGCGGTCGTGGACGCGTCAGGCGCCGCGCCGCGCGATGTACGCCGCTGCCCGCCGGCCCGACCGCACGGCGCCCTCCATGTAGCTCGTGAACGCGTCCGTGTGCTCGCCCGCGAGCACGACGCGCCCGACGGGGCGGCGCAGCGCCCGCCAGTAGGCCGTGACCTGTCCTGGGGCGTAGGCGGTGTAGGTCCCGCGGGTGTAGGGCTCGCTCCGCCAGGCTGCCGTCCGGGCGTGAACCAGCTGCGAGCGCGAGCCCGGGTAGAGCTCGCCGAGCTCTGCGGCAGCCGTGCCAATCCGCTGCGCCGGCGGCAGCGCGGTGAATTCGGCGCCGGCGCTGCCCGACGTGTAGCCGAGCAGGATTCCGGCGCGACCGCGCTGGCGGCTCGTCGCCTCCCAGGTCGTTCCGATCGTCAGGTCCGTGTACGTGTCCCCGCTGAAGCCGCGAGCCTTCCACCAGCGGCTGCGGTATTGGAGCAGCGTCTTGGTCCCGACGCCGTACTGGAGGCGCTCGATCGCCCCGCGCAGGGCCGCCGGAAGCGCGGGCACGAACTCCACGGAGCGGAGGGCCGGCAGCGGGGCGGCGACCACGGCCCAGTCCGCGCGGTGAGCCGCGCCGCCGGCCGTGACGGTGACCCCGCGGCGGGTCCGCTCGATCCGCGTCGCCGGCGCCCGAAGCGCGATTGCGTCGCCGAGCTCGGCGACGAAGGCGCGCGGGAGCTGGTCGTTGCCGCCCGCGATCCGGAAGGCCTCGACGCCCGAGTCCGGCAGGTTGGCGGTGAGCGCCTCGAGCTGGGCGACGAAGAGGAGGGAGAGCCGGTCCGGATCTACGGTGTACTCGTCGCGCAGGTCGCGCTCCACGAGGGCGCGGGCCAGGCCGGTGAGGCCGACCGCGTCGATGAGTCCGGCCGGCGTGCGGCGGTCGAGCGCTGCGCCGTCCGCGACCGGATCGAGCGGGTCGATCGCGTCGGCGATCGCGGCCAATCGGGCGTCGTAGCGGTCCATCTGAGCCTGGACCGCGGGCGTCACGACGTCCGAATCGAGGCCGCGCCGGCCGGCCAGGTCCACCAGGCCGTCGAGCTCGCCGGCGCCGATGCGGACGTCCTCGAGCGGGAGTCCGAACTGGCGGCAGTAGCGCCGCATCGCCGTGTGGATCGTGTCGATGAACTCGCCGCCGGCCTCGGCGTGCTGGCCCTGGGCGAAGGGGGCGCGGAGCGTCCACACGCGCCCGCCCACGCGCGGACGCGCCTCGAAGACGGCGACGTCCCAGCCGGCCCGGTCCAGCTCGTAGGCGGCCGTGAGGCCGGCGAGGCCGGCGCCGACGACCGCCACCCGGCCGCGGGCAGCGGCACTGGCGCCGCCGCAGCGAGCGACCGCGGCGGGCAGGACGAGGCCCGCCGCGCCAGCGGCCGCGGCCCGGGCAAGCCCGCGCCGCGTGAGCCGTGCCGCCGCCGTCACCGGACCCGCAGGGCTTCGAGCAGGCCGGCGATCGACGCGCCCACCTCGGCGCGCGCGGAGGCGATGTCGTCGGCCCGGGCCACGAGCATCGCGCCCTCGTCGATCGCGCCGAGCAGGAGGTGCGCGAGGGGGCGCACCGGCTGGGGCGCGAGCACACCCGCGTCGATGCCGGCCTGCAGGGTCGCCTCGACCAGTCCGAGGCCGTAGCGCATCCCGATCTCGCGCCAGGCCTCCCAGCCGAGCACCGACGGGGCGTCCATGAGCGCGATGCGCTGCACGGCCGGGTCCTCGCAGGCCACGAGCACGGCGTCCGCGCCGGCGGCGAGCGCCTCCAGCGGATCGGTGGCGGTCATGGCTTCCGTCGCGATGCGCTCGACGAGCTCGCCCTCGACCTCCTCGTACACGGCCAGGAAGAGATCCTCCTTCCCGCCAAAGTGGTGGTAGAGCGCGCCGCGCGTCACCCCGGCGGCGCGCACGATCTCCTCGGTGCCGACGGCGCCGTAGCCCCGCTCGGCGAACAGCTCGCGGGCGGCGGCCACGAGCGCGGCCCGCGTGGCCTCGGACTGCTCGGCCTTGCGCCGGGGACGGGGCGCCGAGTCCGGGGCAGGGGGGTCTGGGTTGACATGCATACTGTATGTATGTTAGATACGTACTGCCTGTATGCCAAGTGGCAGCACGACAGATGCTCGCAGACCTCATCGTCGGAACCCAAGGAGACCCCGCATGACCGCCTTCACTCGCCGCGACATCGAGCTCCCGCAGGGCACCATCAGCGTGCGCGAAGCCGGGAGCGGCCCCCGCACGATCGTCTTCGTGCACGGCGCGCTTGTCGACGGCCGGCTCTGGGACGGGGTGGCCGGGCGCCTGGCAGGAACCGCTCGCTGCGTGCTCCCGGACCTGCCGCTCGGCTCGCACCGCACCCCGATGCGTCCGGACGCCGACCTCACGCCCCCGGGGGTGGCGCAGATCGTTGCCGACCTTCTGGATGCCCTCGGCCTCGGTGATGCCACGCTGGTCGGCAGCGACACCGGCGGTGCCGTCTGCCAGCTTGTGGTCACGTCCCGCCCGGAGCGGGTGGGCCGGGTCGTCCTGACGAACTGCGACGCGTTCGAGCACTTTCCCCCGGGGTTGTTCAAGGGCATGGTGCTCGGGTCCCGGCTTCCGGGCGGCACGCGCGGGCTGGCCGAATCGATGCGGATCGGCCCGGTGCGGCGTGGCATCTTCGGCCTGCTCACCGAGCGGCCGGTCGACGACGCGCTTCTGCGGGAGTGGGCGCTGCAGCCCGCGAAGGATGCGGGGATTCGCCGCGACTTCCAGAAGCTGATCCGCGCGGTCGACCCGAAGTTCACCCTCGACGCCGCGGCGAAGCTCGGGACGTTTCCGGGGCCGGCGCTGCTGGTGTGGGGGGACGCCGACCGCTTCTTCCCGATCGAGGACGCCCGCCGGCTCGCTGCTGCCTTCGGCGATGCGGCGCTCGTGACCGTGCCTGGCGGCAAGACGTTCGTGCCGCTCGACCATCCGGAGGCCGTCGCAGAGGCGATCGGCGCCTTTCTCGCCGCCCCGGCGGCGGTCGCGGCCTCCGCCGCCTAACGCCCCCCCGTGGCGGGGGCAGTGACCGCCCCCGCCGCGCCGCCGCTGGCAAGATGGCCGCATGCCGCGGCCGTTCCAGATCATGGGCGTCGTCAACGTGACGCCGGATTCGTTCTCCGACGGAGGCGACTTCCTCGACGCCCCGCGCGCGGTCGCCCACGCGCTGCGCCTGGCCGAGGAGGGCGCCGGCCTCCTCGACGTCGGCGGCGAGTCGACACGGCCAGGATCCGCGGGCGTCGGCGCGGAGGAGGAGCTGGCGCGCGTGCTTCCGGTGATCGAGGGGATCGTCGCGGCGGCCCCGCCCGCCGGCATTTCGGTCGACACGTCGAAGGCGGCCGTCGCCGCGCGGGCGCTGGATGCCGGCGCGTCGTACGTCAACGACGTGACCGCGCTGCGCGGCGACCCGGACCTTGCCGGCCTCGTGGCCGAGCGGGGCGCCGGCTGCTGCCTCATGCACATGCTGGGAACGCCACGGACGATGCAGGACGATCCGCGCTATGGGGACGTGGTCGACGACGTCCGCGCCTTCCTCAGCGAGCGGGCCGAGGCGGCGCTCGCCGCCGGGATCGCCGGTGAGCGCATTCACGTCGACCCGGGCATCGGCTTCGGGAAGACCGTTGCCCACAACTTGGAGCTGCTCCGGCGCCTGGACGAGATCGTCGCGCTCGGGTTTCCGGTCGTCGTCGGGACCTCGCGCAAGTCCTTCCTCGGGACCCTGGCGGGCGGCGCCGGCCCCGGCGACCGGCTGCCGGGGACGATCGCGACGAACGTGATCGCCCTGGAGCGGGGCGCTGCGATCTTCCGGGTCCACGACGTCGCGCCCGTGGCGGCGGCGCTCGCGGTGGCGGCTGCTACGGTCGGATGATGGGCCCAGACGACGCGGACGACGACATCGAGGAGTACGGCGACGAGGACGAGGAGCCCGGCGCCGAGACCGAGGTCACGGTCGAGATCGCCGGCCTGTCCCTCTACACCCACCACGGCGTCACGCCGGCCGAGCAGGAGGTCGGGCAGCGGCTGGTGATCGACCTGCGGCTCGACGTCGGCGAGTGCGACGCGACCCTGACGGACCGGATCGAGGACACCGTCGACTACGGCGCGGTCTGCCAGGCGGTGGCGCTCGTGGCCCAGCAGCGCTCGTACCGGACGCTCGAGCGGCTCTGCTCGGCGATCGCGGACCGGCTGGTCGACGAGTTCGGGGCCGAGCGCGTCTGGGTCAAGGCCGCCAAGCCCGAGCCGCCGATCCCGCTGCCGGTCGAAGAGGTCGCGGTCGAGGTGTGGCGCGAGCCTCAGTGAGGCGCGCCGGCAGCGCTGCGGCCGCGGTCGCGCTGGCTGCCGCCGGGCTGGCCGCCGCCGGCCCGGCGTGGCCCGCGCACGCCGCGGTCGCGACGGCGGCTGGCGGTGCCCGTCTCGCGCTCGCGGACCGGGCGCCGCTGAAGGCCCCGCGGCTGGCCGGCGTGCGGTCGTTCGCCTTTGCGATCGGCGACGGCGCCCTGCGGCCCGGCGCGGCGGCTCGCCTGGGCGGCTACGGCCTGGTCGTCGTCGACGGGGAGCAGGCCCGGCCCGGCCTCGTGGCGTCGCTGCGGCGCCGCGGCGCTGTCGTCCTCGGCTATCTCAGCGTCGGGACGATCGAGCGCGGCCGGCCGTGGACGCGGGCGGCCTGGCCCTTCCGGCTCGAGCGCTGGCCGGACTGGGACGAGTTCTACGCTGACACGTCGCGAGGGGCCTTCCGGCGGCTCATCACCGGCCGAGTCGCCCGGGCGCTGCTCGCCAAGGGCTTCGACGGCCTCTTCCTCGACAACGTCGACATGGTCGGCAACCACCCGCGCCAGCGGGCCGGGATGCTCGCGCTCGTCACGGCGCTCGGCGCCGCGGTGCGCGCTCGCGGCGGCCTGCTGTTCGCGCAGAACGGGGAGGACGACCTCGCGCCGTTTGCGCCGTTCCTGGACGGCTGGAACCGCGAGGACGTCACGTCGACGTACGACTTCGGCAGCCGGCGCTACGTCCGCGAGCCGCCCGCGGACACGCGGGCGGCCCAGGCGAGCCTGCGCCGGTGGCGCCGGGCGGGACTGTTCGTCACGGCGACCGACTACGTCGCCGCTGGCGACCAGGCCGGGGCGGCCCGGGCGGTCCGCACCGCCTGTGCCGCGGGCGCACTGCCGTTCGTGAGCGACGTCGGCCTGAGCCGGCTGCCGGCGGCGCCGCTGGCCTGCCCGTGACGGCAGCGGACCTGCCAGGATGCCGGCCATGACCGTCGCCGCCGACTTCCGCCGCGCCGTCGAGGGCGCCGACCACGCCGGGATGGTCGCCGCCCTGGCCCCGGACGCGGTCCTCCACAGCCCCGTCACGTTCAAGCCGTTCGAGGGCCGTGACGCGATCGCGCTGCTGTTCCGGATCCTGCTCGAGACCTTCGAGGACTTCGCCTACACCGATGAGCTGGCCGGCGACGGGACGCACATCCTCGTCTTCCGGGCCCGCGTCGGGGACCGCCAGGTCGAAGGGATCGACCTGCTGCGGTTCGGCGCCGACGGCCTCGTCGAGGACTTCACGGTCATGGTGCGCCCGATCAGCGCCGCCATCGCGCTCGCCGAGGCGGTCGGTCCCAAGCTCGCCGCGGCTGCCGGCGCCCCGCCGGCGGCGTGAGCGAGCGCACCGGCTACCTCGGCCTCGGCTCGAACGTCGGCGATCGCCGCGCCCACCTGGCCGATGCCGTCGCCGCGCTGCGACGCCACGGGGTCGACGTGGTCGCCTCGTCGTCGGTCTACGAGACCGAGCCGGTCGGGGAGGTGCTCGACCAGCGCGAGTTCCTCAACGCGTGCGTGCGGATCCGGACGGGCCTGGACCCCGAGGGGCTGCTCGACGCCTGCAAGGCCGTCGAGCGGGAGCTCGGACGGAAGCCCGGCGGCGTCCGCCACGGGCCGCGCCCGATCGACGTCGACGTCCTCCTGCTCGGCGACGAGACGTTCGAGTCCGGCCGCCTGCGCCTTCCCCACCGCGAGGTCACGAGCCGGCGCTTCGTCCTCGTGCCGCTGCTCGAGCTCGATCCTGAGCTCGTGACACCCGGCGGCATCCGCGCCGCCGCCGCACTCGCCGCGCTCGAAGGCCAGGCCGTGCGCGTCGCCGGCCCGCCCCTGGCCCTCTGAGCCGTCAGGCGCGGGCGGGAATCGGCCAGTCCGCGGGCAGGGATCCGGACGGGACGTGCCCGGCGTAGCCCGGGAAGAGGCCGGCGAGCCGCGCGAGCGGACGGGCATCGATGAGCGGCGCGACATCGCCGAAGCTGCGCAGCAGCGCCAAGCTCGACCCGATCTGCAGGTCAGCCGCGTTCGGCGGGTCGCCGCCGAGCACGCCCTCGGCGATCCAGGCGTCGATGCGGTCGAGCTGGGCCGGCAGCGCGGCGAAGTCCGCCCGCACGGCCTCGTCCGAGGCGCCGTGGATGCGGCGTTCGGTCGCGACGACGGCCGGCGTGACCGCCGCGGCCAGGGCGTCGGGCAGCGGCGAGTCCTCGGCGTAGGAGGCCACCGCGCCCGGGGCGTGGCTGAACAGGCCCCAGATCATCCGCCGCGACGCGGCCTGCAGCACCTCGTCCCCCCACGCCTCTGCGGCTTCCACCTGGGCCCGCGCGTCGGGATCCTCGGGATAGAGCCGCGGCTCGGGCACGAGGGAATCGAGCCGGGCCATGATCCGGCGCGAGCCGACGATGCGCTCGCCTTCGAGCTCGAGGCCGGGCACGGTGGCCTGGCCGAAGCGGACCTTCATGACCGGCTTGTGCATCACGGGGAGCAGGTCGACGGTCGTGAACTCGATCCCCTTCATCTCGAGGGCCTTCGCCACCGCGAGGCACGGGTGCGAGCCGGGAATGATCCAGAGCTTGGCTGCGGGCATGGCGGGTGAGGATAATCGAGTGCATGCTCCTGGCCGTCGACGTCGGCAACACCCAGACCCACCTCGGCGCGTTCCGGGGGGAGGAGCTCGTCGAGCACTGGCGGTTTGCCACCGTGCGCGAGTCGACCTCCGACGAGCTCGGCGCCGCCCTGCGCAACCTCCTGGCCCTGCGGGGACTGGCCTTCGAGGACCTCGGCGCCTCCGTCGTCTCCTCGACCGTGCCGCAGCTCGGGCCCGAGTGGGCGCAGGTCGCAGACGACTACCTCGGGCATCCCATGGTCGTGGTCGGTCCGGGGGTGAAGACCGGCATGGCGATCCGCATCAACAATCCGTCGGAGCTGGGCGCCGACCGCCTCGTGAACGCCGTGGCGGCCTTCGACCAGCTCGGCGGGCCGTGCATCGTCGTCGACTTCGGGACCGCCACGACGTACGACGCGGTGTCCTCCGAGGGGGACTACCTCGGCGGCATCATCGCCCCCGGGGTCGAGATCTCGGTGCAGGCGCTCACCGAACGGGCCGCGAAACTGCCCCGCATCGACCTCGAGCCCCCGGACGCGCTCATCGGCAAGTCGACGGTCGAGGCGATCCGCTCCGGCGTGATCTACGGCTTCGCCGGCCAGGTGGATGGGATCCTTCAGCGGATGCACGCTGAGCTCGGAGCGGGGGCCGGCGCGATCGCGACCGGGGGCCTGGCCGGCTCGATCGTCCCCTTCTGCAGCTCGATCGCGCGGGTCGACGATCTCCTGACGCTCAACGGCCTGCGAATCATCCACGCGCGCAACGCACCCGCCTGACCGGCAGCGGGCTCGTACCATGGGGCGGTGCCCCGCTCGCTGACCGACCCCTGGACGCTCGGGGGCATCGAGATCCCCAACCGCGTCGTGCTGGCCCCGCTGGCCGGCATCGGCAACTGGTTCGTGCGCCTGCAGGCCAAGCGCTACGGGGCCGGGCTCGCCGTCTCGGAGATGGTGTCGAGCTTCGGCGTGCACTACGGCAACGAGCGCACCTGCCGCGAGCTCCTGCGGATCGAGCCCGCCGAGCGCGAGGGCGGGCCGGTGGCCATCCAGCTCTTCGGCCACGACCCGGAGGTCATGCGGTCCGCCGCGGCCACCGTGGCGGCGGCCGGCGCCGACATCGTCGACCTCAACATGGGCTGCCCGGTGCCAAAGGTCTGCAAGACCGGCGCCGGCGCCGCGCTGCTGCGCGACCCCGACCGCGCGGTGGCGCTGGCGACGGCCGCCCGGGAGGGGTCCGGCCTGCCCGTGACCGTGAAGCTGCGGCCCGGCGCGAAGCCCGGCGGGCGCGAAGGGGTGGCGCTCGCCCGCCGCCTTGTCGACGAAGCCGGCGTCGCCGGCCTGGCCTTTCACCCGCGCCACGCGTCCCAGCAGCACGCGGGATTGCCGGATTACGGCCTTGCCCGCGACGTCGTCGAGGCGCTCGCGCCGACGCCGGTGATCATCTCCGGGGGCCTGCGCGACGCGCCGCGCGTGCACGAGGCGTTCGAGCGCACCGGCGCCGCGGCGGTCATGCTGGCTCGGGGGGCGCTCGGGAACCCCTGGCTGTTCGCCGAGGTGCTGGGAACGCGCAGCGCGCCGCCGAGCGCCGACGAGATCCTGGACGAGCTCGACTGGGTGCTGAGCTGCGCCGTCGATCACCTGGGCCCGGAGCGGGCAGCCCGCTACCTGCGAAAGTTCTACCCCTGGTACGTCGAGCGCCTCGGGGGCGGCGCCGCCCTGCAGGACGCGCTCCAGCGCACGGCGTCGCTCGAGGAAGCGCGTGCGGTGCTTGGCGCGCTGCGCACCGAGCCCGCGATTGCGTGACCTACTTCCTAGCGCAGAGCACGTAGACCTCCGCGGCGAGGGAGACCCCTGACTCCATCTCGCCGTACCAGCCGCGCGGCTCCTCGCCGTCGTCGGACCCTACGCCGATGCCGTCGACGGGCATGCTGGCGGCGACCGAGAACGGGAACCCGCCCGCGACCACCCAGCCGACCCCGCCCGAAATGACCCGCTCGTCGGCGTGGCAGTACACCTCTCCGCTCGTGCGGCCGCCGCCGGCGTTGATGCCCGGCATGGCCGCCTTGCGGACGACGACCGTGCCGACGCCCGCCGGACCCTGCGCGCCGGTCGCCCCGGCAGGCCCCGCCACGCCCTGAAGGCCGCGGAAGCCGCGGAAGCCGCGGGGCCCGCGGCGCCCGCGCGGGCCGCGCCTGGCGGCAGGCTTTGCCGCGGCTGCATCGGCGCGCTGAGCGCCGTCCTGGCCGCCGCCGTTCGCGTGCATTGCGGCGTAGCCGGTGCCGCCGAGCGCGACGAAGAGGGCGGCGAGGGCCACGATCATGGCGGGGGAGGGAAGGGCGCGGGGCGGCATGGGCGGACTCCCGGCGGAGGCGGCCGTCACGACCGCAGGGGACGATGCGTCGCATCCGGTGTTCGGCACCGCCGTACCCGCCTTGAAACGCAGCACGGCGCCTCGCGTTCCCCGAAGGGGCGCGCGGATGCGCCAACTTGGCCGCGGTGAACGCTCGCTATACTGCGCTGCTCGCTCACGCCGCGCCGGACCCTCCCCCGCCAATCGTGCGGGGTTTCGTTTCGGCCCGACCCACCAGGGACCGACCATGCAGAAGGACGTCATCCTCACCCCAGCGGGCCTCGAGAAGCTCCAGGCCGAGCTCGAGCACCTCCAGACCGACAAGCGCCGCGAGGTGGCCCAGCGCATCAAGGAAGCGCGCGAGTTCGGCGACATCTCGGAGAACTCCGAGTACGACGACGCCAAGAACGAGCAGGCGATGCTCGAGCAGCGCATCGCGCAGCTCGAGGACAAGCTGCGCGCCGCGACGGTGATCGATTCGTCCGAGCTCTCGACCGACATCGTCCGGGTCGGATCCGTGGTCCACGTCAAGGACGAGAAGACGGGCAAGTCGCAGAAGTTCACGATCGTGGGGTCGGCCGAGGCCAAGCCCGCGGAGGCGAAGCTCTCGAACGAGTCGCCGGTTGGCAAGGCGCTCGTCGGGCGCAAGCGCAACGACGTCGTGACCGTGCAGGTCCCGCGCGGCCCGGCGCGCAAGCTGAAGATCACCAAGATCGACGTCGGGCTCTAAGCACCTGTCCCAGAACCCCGCTCGCCGCAGGCGCGCGCAGTAGCCTGCGCGTCCGTGCCTCCGCCACCTCCCGACCGCGACGGCCCCGAGGACACGGAGCCGGCGCCCGAGCTCTCGGCGCTGCTCGCCGCCCGGCGGGCGAAACTCGACCGGCTGCGCCTGGCTGGCGTCGATCCGTTCCCCGCCAGCTTCTCCGGGGTCGAGCCGATCGGCGCGGTGCGCGACCGCTACGGGGATCGAATTGCGCCCGGCGAGGAGACCGAGGACCGCATCCGCGTCGCCGGCCGGATCGCCGCCCGCCGCGGCTCGGGCAAGGCGGCCTTCCTGGACCTCGTCGACCGGACCGGCCGCCTCCAGATCATGGCCCGGGTCGACGTCCTCGGGACGGAGGCGTTCGAGCGGCTGCTGTCATTCGACCTCGGCGACCTGCTCGGCATCGACGGCGCGCCGATCCGGACCCGCCGCGGCGAGCTGTCCCTGCTCGCGCACGACGCAACCCTGCTGGCCAAATCGCTGCGGCCGCCGCCCGACAAGCATCACGGCCTCACCGACGTCGAGACTCGCTTCCGCCGCCGGGAGCTCGACCTCATCGCCAACGCGGAGGCGCGCACGCTCTTCGTCACCCGCGCCCGGATCATCTCCGCGATCCGCCGCGAGCTCGACACGGCCGGCTTCGTGGAGGTCGAGACGCCGGTGCTCCAGCCGCTGTACGGCGGCGCGAACGCCAGGCCGTTCACCACGCACTTCAACGCGCTCCACCGCGACATGTTCCTGCGCATCGCCACCGAGCTCTACCTCAAGCGCCTGATCGTCGGCGGCCTCGAGCGCGTCTACGAGCTCGGCAAGGACTTCCGCAACGAGGGCCTGTCGCCGAAGCACAACCCGGAGTTCACGATGCTCGAGTGGTACGAGGCCTACGCGGATGCCCAGGACGTCGCCGCGCGCTGCGAGGCGCTCGTGGCCGTGGCTGCGGCCACGGCCGGATACGACGGCGAGCTGGACTTCACCCCGCCGTGGCGGCGCGCGACCCTGCGGGACGCGATCGGCGAGCGCACCGGCGTCGACATCCTCGCGAACCGCGACCGTGACGGCCTGGCGGCAGCGATGACGGCTGCCGGCCTCGAGGCGCCGGCCGATGACACGTGGCCGCAGCTCGTCGACGAGCTCGTCTCCAAGCACGTCGAGCCCGATCTCGTGCACCCGACCTTCCTCACCGACTATCCGGTCGAGCTTTCGCCCTTCGCCAAGCGCCGGCGCGACGATCCGTCCCTCGTCGAGCGCTTCGAAGCGTTTGCCGGCGGCATCGAGATCGCCAACGGCTTCTCGGAGCTGAACGACCCCGACGACCAGCGGGCGCGCTTCGAATCCCAGCGCGCCGCCGCGGCGGCCGGGGACGAGGAGGCCCAGCCATTCGACGAGGGATATCTCGCCGCCCTGGAGCAGGGCATGCCGCCGACCGGCGGGATCGGCATCGGGATCGACCGCCTCGTCATGCTGCTGACCGGCAGGCGCACGATCCGCGAGGTCGTGCTCTTCCCCGCGATGCGGGACTGATCCCGGCGGCCGCGCCGACCGGGACGCCCGCTCCTTCCGTCAGTTTCGCCGGAAAGGGACCGACAGGTCGGTTGGTAGACTGCCGCATGGCCGCCGACCGTTTCCCGATTGCTCATCCATCCGCCCCATCCGGCCGAATACAGGGTGAGGACTCGGGCCGTCTCGCGACCGCAGTCCAGGACCGCCCCTCGACCAACCCGCCACGCCAGCGGAACTGACCCACGGCCTGCAGGAAGGACCTTCTCCGTATGTTCGAGCGATTCACAGAGCGAGCCCGCCAGGTGGTCGTCCTCGCCCAAGAGGAAGCTCGCACGCTCAAGCACAACTACATCGGCACAGAGCACATCCTGCTTGGCCTGCTCCGCGAGGAAGAGGGCCTCGCCGCACGCGTGCTCGAGAGCCTGGACATCACCGTGGAGCGCGTCCGCGCGCAGGTCGTGCGGATCGTCGGCTCCGGCGAGGAAGTCACCTCCGGCCAGATCCCCTTCACGCCGCGCGCGAAGAAGGTGCTCGAGCTGGCGCTGCGCGAGGCGCTGAGCCTCGGCCACAACTACATCGGCACTGAGCACATCCTCCTCGGCCTCGTGCGGGAGAACGAGGGCGTCGCCGCCCGCATCCTTCTCGACTTCGACGCCGACTCGGAGAAGATTCGCAACGAGGTCATCCGGATGCTGTCCGGCCCCGGCGGCCGGCGCCAGAGCCAGGGCACCGGCGGCTCGGGCCAGGGTGCGGCGCAGGGCGAGGGCAAGAAGTCCTCCAAGCTCCTGGACCAGTTCGGCCGCAACCTCACGAAGCTGGCCTCGGACGGCAAGCTCGACCCCGTGGTGGGGCGCGAGACCGAGATCGAGCGGATCATGCAGATCCTCTCGCGCCGCCAGAAGAACAACCCCGTGCTCATCGGCGAGCCCGGCGTCGGCAAGACCGCCGTCGTCGAAGGTCTCGCGCAGCGCATCATCGCGGCCGACGTGCCCGAGCTGCTGAAGGGCAAGCAGATCTACACGCTGGATCTCGCGGCCCTCGTCGCCGGCTCGAAGTACCGCGGCGAGTTCGAGGAGCGCCTGAAGAAGGTGATGAAGGAGATCACCCAGCGCGGCGACATCATCCTGTTCATCGACGAGCTCCACAATCTCGTGGGCGCCGGCGCGGCCGAGGGCGCGATCGACGCGGCTTCGATTCTCAAGCCGGCGCTGGCCCGCGGCGAGCTGCAGACGATCGGCGCCACCACGCTCGACGAGTACCGCAAGTACCTCGAGCGCGATTCGGCGCTCGAGCGGCGCTTCCAGCAGATCCGCGTGGACGAGCCGTCGGTCGAGGAGGCCGAGCAGATCCTGCGCGGGCTGCGCGACCGCTACGAGCAGCACCACAAGGTCGACATCACCGACGAGGCGCTGGCCGCGGCGGCGGAGCTCGCCGACCGCTACATCTCCGACCGCTTCCTGCCCGACAAGGCGATCGACCTCATCGATGAGGCCGCGGCCCGGATGCGGATCAAGTCGATGACGGCGCCGCCGGTCTACCGCGATCTCGAAGAGGAGATCGAGACGACCCGCCGCGACAAGGAGGCGGCGATCGAGGCGCAGGAGTTCGAGAAGGCCGCGAACCTCCGCGACGCCGAGCGCCAGCTCACGAACCGCAAGCGCGAGCTCGAGGAGCAGTGGGAGTCGGGCGAGGGCGTCGAGCGCCCGGCCATCGGCGAGGAGGAGATCGCCGACATCGTCTCCATGTGGACCGGCATCCCGGTGTTCAAGCTCACCGAGGCCGAGACGGCCAAGCTCATGCGGATGGAGGAGGAGCTCCACAAGCGCGTCATCGGCCAGCACGCTGCGATCGAGGTGGTTTCGAAGGCGATCCGCCGCTCGCGCGCCGGACTCAAGGACCCGAAGCGCCCGACCGGCTCGTTCATCTTCCTCGGCCCCTCGGGTGTCGGAAAGACCGAGCTGGCGCGCACGCTCGCCGAGTTCCTGTTCGGTGACGAGGACGCGATGGTGCGCGTCGACATGTCCGAGTACATGGAGAAGCACGCCGTCTCGCGCCTGGTCGGATCGCCCCCCGGCTACATCGGCTATGACGAGGGCGGCCAGCTCACCGAGGCCGTGCGGCGCAAGCCGTACTCGGTGCTGCTCCTCGACGAGATCGAGAAGGCGCATCCGGACGTGTTCAACATCCTCCTCCAGATCCTGGAGGACGGGCGGCTGACCGACGCCCAGGGGCGCACGGTCGACTTCCGCCACGCCATCGTGATCATGACGTCGAACATCGGCGCCCAGGAGATCTCGCGCAACACGCCGCTGGGCTTCGCGGTCTCGGACGACGAGACGGGCATCACGTACGACGACATGAAGAACCGGATCATGGGCGAGCTCAAGAAGGTCTTCCGGCCCGAGTTCCTCAACCGGATCGACGACGTCATCGTGTTCCACAAGCTGCAGAAGGACGAGATCAAGCAGATCATCGACCTCCTGCTGCTGCGCATCCGCGAGTCGATGGCCGAGCGCGAGCTCCAGCTCGATCTCAGCGAGGACGCCAAGGACCTGCTCGTCGAGAAGGGCTGGGATCCGTCGATGGGCGCCCGCCCGCTCCGCCGGGCGATCCAGCGCTTCATCGAGGATCCGCTCGCCGACTTCGTGCTGCGGTCCGAGCTTCCCGCGGGGTCGACCGTCGTGGTCGAGGTCGCTCCGGAGGACGACGAGCGCGACGTGACGCTCACGGTCGTCGAGCCGACACCGGCGCCCACGCCGGTCGGGGTCGGGGCCGAGGGCGGCGAGGGCTCCGGCGCCGAGGCGCCGGGCGGCGACCCGCCGGCCGACCACGCGCCGGCTCCGGACGAGTCCTAGCGATCGGGGGCGGCACGGGCCGCCCTCGCCCGTTCGCCGCGCTGGGCCGTGCCGGCTGCCAGGCGCCGTGGTACGCCGCCGCGCCGGAACGGCTCCCGCCGGGGATCGGCCTTCAGGGAGCCCTCGGGGTGCTGCGTCCGGCGGGGCCGGCTGATCCCGCGCCGGCGGTCAGCGGGGCGCTCTGCCGCTGGCGGGGTGCGGGCGTGTGCGGCGGCCCTCCGCGTTCGCGCTGGGCGGCACGCGGCTGCAATCGCGGTGCGCGCGCTCCTCGACCGGGGGCCCGGGGCCGTCGCGTTGTCGCAGGATCCGGCGCGGCCCCCGCCCCGCTCGGCCTACCGCGCCGGGCAGCCCAGTTTCTCGAAAGCGGCCTTGGTGCCGTAGTACGTGGACGTGGGGAAGTACGCGCCGAGCACCGCGCGCTCGTCGCCCGGAACCTTGGTGTCCTGGATGGCGTGGCGGAAGGTGGGCGAGGGCAGCATCGTGCGGATCTGCAGCCAGCCGAAGTCGCGGTCGCTGCCGCCGTCGCCGCGCGGCGACCAGCGGATCCATGCCACCCCGCACCTGCGGGTCGCGTTCCTCGGACGGTCCTCGGCGCGGCTGGTCACGACGAGGTACCGTCGGCCTCTGGCGAGCGGGATCTCCTCGTCGTACACGCAGTCCATCACGCGCGTTGTCAGCACCGACTCGTTCATGCAGAACGACTGGTAGCGCAGCTGCGTCTGGGCCAGGAACCGCTCGCCGTCGTAGGTCGAGGGCGTCGTGGCCATCCGCCCGCGCACGGCGAAGACCTTGCCCAGCTTGCGGTTCAGCGCCGCGCGGATGTACTGGTTGTGGAGGTTGGGGAAGAAGCCGGACTGCCCGCCCTTGGCGGTGTTCGGGGGGATCACCCCGGGCGTGTACAGGGCCAGGAGGTAGGCTCGGTTGTACTGGACCCGCCAGACCGGGCGGGGCTCGGCCGGGAAGTACGGCGCGACGCCGGGCTTGTACCGCAGCGCGTCGTACTGGGCCGGGCTCAGCAGCAGCGCCGACGGGTCGGGGAACCGGCCCTCGAGCTGCTGGGAGGTCAGCGCGTTGCAGGCCGCCTGGCCGGTGAGCACCCGCCCGTCGGCGAGCGTGAGCCGGGGCTGCGGGAGCGGCACGCCGCCGCGCAGGTCGCGGCCGCGGTCGGGGATGTACACCCGCCACGCGACGCGGGTGACGCCTGTGGTGCTCGCCGGGTTCAGCGCGCGCAGCACGTTGCGCGCCGGCCCGTTGGAACGCTGGTTGGGGTCGGGCGCCGTGCCGGGCGTGCCGCGCACCAACGAGACCGTGAACGACCGCCGCGCGACCGTCCTGCGGACCCCTCGCCGGTACGGGTTGACCGACCCCCGGTCCGGGTTGATCTGGTAGTCCGCGATGGCGTCCTGGATCGCGCCGAGCTCGTCGTAGGCGTGGATCGAGGCGTAGCGGGCGTGGGGAAAGCGGCCGGTCAGCTGCAACCGCGCGCCGGGAGGGAGCACGTACGTGGCGACCCAGTAGTTGGCGCCGGCGTCCGGGTAGGCGATGTTGCGCTTGCCCCCGTTGATCGCGCCCGCGACCCAGAAGCAGTCGGAGAACTCACCGTTGATGAGATCCCCCGCAGTCAGCCCGGACTGGCCCGCGGTTACGGCGCCCGCGGGCGACGCGCCGGTGGCGGCGATGATCGCGGCGAGGACGGCGAGGGCGCCCGCGATGCGCCCGGCGATCGCTGCGGCGGCGCCGGTCCGGCGCTCGTGACGGCGGGTGGACATCCTCATCTCCTCCTCGGGGCCTGGATCGCTGCGATGCTATGCCACCTATTTACGACGTGTCAACAGGTGGCCGTCCGCCGATCGTCCTGGCTGAGGCGACGATGGCTTCCAGCGCGTCGCCGAGGATCTGGCGCACGACGTCGCGCGGCACACCGGAGCCATCCGCCTCGTCCAGCACGGTCTCGGCGAACCCGAGGTAGCCCTCGAGCGCCAGTCGCAGGTGCGGCTCCGGATCGGGCGTTCCGGCCTGGTTGAGTGAGATGCCCGCGATGATGATCCCCCGGTAGCGCGCAACGGTCCGCGCGATGGCCGGGTCGGTCGACGAGCGCGAGTGCCGGTAGATCCGCCAGGCGTCGCTCGGCGCGGTGGCGTGGTCGATGAGCCGGGTGACGTTGGCGGCGAGGCGCTCCGCCAGCGGGACGGACTCGTCGGTTGACCAGTCGTCGGTGAGCTGGTGGCCGGTCCAGTCGGCGGCGGCCACCGCCAGGTCGGCGCGGCCGCGCGGGAAGTAGTGGTAGAGGAGGTTGCGCGTCACGCCGGCTCCGGCGGCCACCTCTTCGAGCGAGAAGTCGGCGAACCCATCTGCGGCCACCAGCGGCGCTGCCGCCGCGATCAGCTGCTCGCGGCGGGCTTCCCGGGGCAGACGGCGGCGCGTGCGAGAGGCGGCCACGCGGCCAGTATTGCGCATGGCGGGTTCTGCGTTGACAAGATGTAAACAGTTCTCCTAGGATCGTCGATCGTGGCGCCTTCGCGATCGTTTCAGGAGGATGGGATGACCCAGCGTGCAGCACGGTTGCGTCGACCGGCGCGAGCCGCCACGTGGCGCGCCGTGGTGGCGCTCGGATCGGCGGCCGCGGTGCTCGCAGCGATCGCCTCGCCGGCGCAGGCCGGCACGAACTTCCTGCCCAAGCGCATCGCCGTGCTCACGAACGAGCGCTACAGCAAGGACTGCTTCTGGGCGCCGCCCAAGGGCATGGACTACGCCTACCTGCCCGGGGCCCTGCCGATCCAGAACCCCAACCTGTACCCGGACGTCGGCTCGACCTACTTCGTCGGCCAGTACATCCTCCCCGCCGGGGCGAGCCTGACGTTCCGCGGCACCTTCGGCCATCAGCGGTACATGTCGTACACGATCTTCAAGAGCGTCGGCGGGGGGCAGCTCGGGCCCGGCGACAGCATCCGCGATCTCAACATCGCACCCGACCCGGGGTCGGTCAACCCGTTCCGTCCGTCGAACCGGCGCACCGCGACCCGGCGCAAGTACACCGTCCATGTCGTCGGCGGCCCGATCCCGGCGGTGCGGGCGCGGAACACCATCTACACCGGGTCCACCGATCCGACCGCCCGCGTGGGCATGAGCATTCGCAACTACCTGCCCGACCAAGGGCGGGACGGCACCGGTGACGCCGGTCTGCCGAAGCTGAGCCTTGAGCTTGCGGACGGGCGCACGCTCACCGGCACGGCGGCCTGCCAGGCGCTCCAGCCGATCAAGGACAGGAGCACGTCGACGTTCCCGCAGGAGGCGTGGAAGAGCCTTGTGGCCGGTTCGTCCGATCCGCGCAATGCGCCCGCGGTGAATCCGCCGCGGTGGGAGCGGTTCTGGAACGCGCAGTACTCGGTCGCCGGCGAGTTCGTAGCCGACCCGGCCAAGCGCCTCGCCCAGTTCCCGCCGACCGACTCCGGCGGGTTCCAGTCCAACCCAGACACCCGCTACCTCCTGACGTCGATCAGCTTGAACTTCGGGAAGGTCGTCACGGTGACGGGCCGGCTGCCGACCTTCCCGTCCACCCTGCCGGCGAGCGTGCGGTGGCAGCCCTCGCGCTACCAGGTCCGGTACTGGTCGCTGTGCACCGGATCCTCGCCGGTAACGGGTCTCGGCTACGACTGCGTCTATGACCAGCAGGTGCCGCTGCGGGGCAATCGCCGCTACACGCTCGTGGTCAGCCGGCCAGGCGATCGCCCGCGCAACGCAAAGCCCGCCTGCGGCTACCGGTGGCTGACGATCGGCAAGGGAGAGAACTACCCCGATCCCGCCTCGCGCAGCCACGTGGGCACGCTCTACATGCGGTTCATGGCCGCGGATCCGAGTTTCGCCCAGGCCCCGCAGCGTGTGACCAAGCCCGGCACCGAGGCCGCGGTCATGGGCCCGTATCTCCCGCGCTCGCAGTACACCTCCAAGGCGGCGTTCGAGAAGCGGGGCTGCCGGAACCCGGCATGAGGCGACGCGTCGCGTGGCTCGTGCTCGCGTCGGCGCTGGCGGCAGGGTCCTCGCCGGCCCGGGCGGCCGACCGGATTCCGGATCTGTACGGCGGCAAGTTCTCGACCTGTTTCTGGAACATCGGCGTCATCAGTCCGCGCTACATCAACATCGCCACGCAAGACGCGGGCGTCAGCTACTGGGCCGCCGTCTACACAGTCCCGCCCGGGGCGACCCTGCAGCTCCGGGGCTCGTTTCCGCACGGGCGGTACGCGGCGATCCAGTCCTATGACCTCCTCGGCGTCGGCGTGGACGCGCTGGCGGACTACCAGATCGACCCGGATCGGGGCTCCCGCAATCCGTTCCGCCCTGGCGTGCGTCGCGACGTCGCCCGGAGGTCGTTCACGCTGACGCTGCGCAATGCCGCCTTCCCAGGCCAGCCCAATCTGGCGCCGCGGTCGAGCGAGCCGTCACGCAACGTCCTCTACACGAAGCCCGCCGGCGACACGAGCGGGATCAACGTCGTGATGTGGCGCATCTTCATCCCCGACAAGGGCAGGGATCTGCGTGGCGGCGTCGCGCTGCCCACGCCCGTGCTGCGCCTGGCCGACGGCACGGTCCAGACCGGCCAGGCGCTCTGCACCACGCTCACGTCGCAGCAGAAGCGGCTGCCGCCGCCCACTGCGCTCCTCATTCCCGAGGACCAGTACAACGCCCTGCGCTACCAGCCGGGCGTCCCGCCGTGGTTTCCGGCCAGGCGGCCCCCGGTGTGGCGGGTCCAGTACAACCGCCCGTACCTCCTGGCCCTCTACACGGGGCCGACCTACCGGCCCCAGGTCGTCAACCCGCCCAAGGGCGGCCAGGGCGGATTCTTCCCGAACCTGCACGCCCAGTACGCCAGAGCGGCGCTGAATCGCAAGCTGGGCAAGGTCGTGGCGTTCCGGGGAACGATGCCGACGACGCCGCGGACCTTCGACCGCGAGCCGCTGCTCCGGCAGGGCACCCAGCTTCGGTACGTGTCGTTCTGCATGGTGGAGTCGATCCTCACGACGCGCGTGGTCGGCTGCCTCTACGACGAGGAGATCCCGCTCGGGCGGGGGCGGCGGTACGTCGTCGTGACGAGCCGCCCGGAGGACCGGCCGCGCAACGCGACGAAGGCGTGCGGCGTGGCATGGCAGGTGTGGTCGCCCCGCGGCGATGGCGGTCGGGATCGCGACTTCGGGTGGATGCAGATGCGCAACCTGCTTCCGTCGCCCACGTTCCGCCGAGCGATCCAGGACACGAAGACGCCGGGCGATGAGCGCGCGGTGATGGGCCCCTACCTTCCGACGGGAACGTACTACCGGGACAAGCGGGCGTTCGAGCGGCTCGGCTGCCCGGTGCGGTAGGCGGCCAGAGCCGCTGGGGGTTCGTGCAGCACTATCTGCACAGCTCTTCGAAGACGGATTCACGGAGAGCGTCGGCGACATCGTGAGTTCGCTCGCACGGACGCCCGCCGGCTGACCGCGGGGGCGCGCCGGAATGCCGCGCCGGCCCGGAACTCCGGGGCACCCGCCGGGCCGTCCCGTACGCTCGCACGATGGCCCGGCCCGCAACCCGCTTCGTCTGTTCCGCGTGCGGCCACGCCGAGCCCAAGTGGCACGGTCGCTGTCCCGGGTGCGAGGCCTGGAACACCCTGGCCGAGGAGCGTGCGCCGGCGGCAGCGCCGGGCGCGAGCCGTCGCGGCCCGTCCGGCGCCCGGGCCATGGTGCCGCGGCGCCTGGCCGACGTCGAGGCGGAGGCCTCGGTGCGCATCCCAACGGGCATCGGCGAGTTCGACCGCGTGCTCGGCGGCGGGATCGTGCCGGGCTCGCTCATCTTGCTCGGCGGCGCTCCCGGCATCGGCAAGTCGACCCTCACGACGCAGGCGCTGGGCCGCCTGGCGGGCGCGGGGCGGCGCGTCCTCTGCGTCTCCGGGGAGGAGTCGGCCGCCCAGATCCGGCTGCGCGCCGAGCGGCTCGGGGCGCACGCCCTCGATGTCCCGGTGGTGACCGAGACCGACCTCGACACCGTGGTGGCGACGCTCGAGGCCGAGCGCCCCGAGGTCTGCGTCGTCGACTCGGTCCAGACGCTTCACGCCGCCCAGCTCGACGGGGCCGCGGGCTCCGTCGGCCAGGTGCGGGAGGCGGCGGACCGGCTCGTGCGCATCGCCAAGGCGCACGCGATCGCGGTGATCCTCGTCGGGCACGTGACGAAGGACGGGTCGCTCGCTGGCCCGCGGGTGCTCGAGCACGTCGTCGACTGCGTGCTGCAGTTCGACGGAGAGCGCGAGCGGCTCTACCGCACGCTGCGGGCGCTGAAGAACCGCTTCGGGTCCACGAGCGACGCGGGCGTCTTCGAGATGCGCGGCGCCGGCCTCGCCGAGGTGCCCGATGCGTCGGCGGTATTCGTCGGCGCCGCGACCGGTGCTCCGGGCAGCGCGGTGCTCGCGGCGATGGAGGGGTCGCGACCGCTGCTCGTCGAGGTTCAGGCCCTCGTCTCGCCGTCCGAGCTCGAGCCGCCTCGGCGGGTGGTCAACGGGATCGACCGCAACCGCCTCGCCCTCGTGCTCGCCGTCCTGGGCCGGCACGCCGGCGTGGGCCTCGGCAACGCGGACGTGTTCGTCAACGTCGTGGGCGGCCTGCGGGCCGACGAGCCGGGGGCCGACCTCGCGGTCGCCCTCGCGGTCGCGAGCGCCGCCCGCGGCGTCCCGCTCGGACCGGAAGGCGGGGCGGGCCCCGTGGCGTGCTTCGGCGAGGTCGGGCTCACCGGTGAGCTGCGGCCGGTGGGTCACGCCGACCGGCGCCTGGCCGAAGCGGCGCGGTTCGGCCTGCGCCCGGTCGTGATTCCCGATGGAAGCGCCGGCGATGCGGCGCCCGGGCCCGGCGTGCACCCCGCGGCGACCCTGCGCGCCGCACTGGCGGCGGCCCTGCCGGCGGCCCGCCGGGCAGCGGCCTGACGCGCCTCCCCTTGTCGCGCGGCTCCGAGCCGGCGCGGCGCGATCCGCCCCGGCTCCTGGCCCGGCCGCAGGTGGGGCCAGGGACAAGAAATACCCGCTAGAATGGGGCTTGATGGCGTCACGATCCGGGGAAGAGCTCAGAGAGCTCGAAGCGCGTCAGGAGCCCCGGCTCATCAAGGCGCTCGAAATGGTCGCGCCCGGCACGTCGCTGCGCGAGGGCATCGATCACATCCTTCACGCCCGCACCGGCGGCCTCGTGGTGATCGGGGATTCCGACGAGCTGGCCTTCCTGTACTCGGGCGGCATCAAGCTCGACGTCGACTACACCCCGTCGCTGCTCTACCAGGTGGCGAAGATGGACGGCGCGATCGTCCTGAACGCCAACTGCACGAAGATCGTCTGGGCCAACGTGCAGCTCATGCCCGACCCGACGATCCTCTCGCTCGAGACCGGCACCCGGCACCGCACCGCCGAGCGGGTCTCCAAGCAGACCGATGCGCTCGTCATCGCCTGCTCGCAGCGCCGCGAAGTGGTCTCGCTCTACGTCGACGGCGCGAAGTACATCCTCGTCGACATCCCGGTCGTCCTCGCCAAGGCCAACCAGGCGCTCGCGACCCTCGACAAGTACCGCACCCGCCTCGACCAGGTCTCCACGCGCCTCACGGCGCTGGAGTTCGAGGGCGGGTCCACGCTTCATGACGTCCTCACGGTTTTGCAGCGCGCCGAGCTGGTGACGCGCATGGCCGTCGAGATCGAGCGCTACATCGTCGAGCTGGGCACCGAAGGGCGCCTGATCGAGATGCAGCTCGACGAGACGATGGTGGGCGTCGCGGCCGACAAGGGCGCGCTCGTCCACGACTACATCGTCGACGACACCGAGGAGGGCTACGCCGCCGTCCTCGATCAGCTTGCCCGGCTGCCCCACCAGGACCTGCTCGATTTCGGGCGCCTGGCGGAGCTGCTGGGCTACGACCGCAAGCTCAACACCCTGGACTATCCCGTCTCGCCCCGGGGCTACCGCATCCTCGGCCGCATTCCGCGGCTGCCGAAGCTGGTGGTCCAGGAGATCGTGCGGGAGTTCGGGCGTCTCGACGAGATGCTTGCGGCGACCGACGCCGAGCTCGAGACGGTCGACGGCGTCGGCGAGATCCGGGCGAAGGACATCCGCGAGGGCCTTCGCCGGTTGCAGGAGATCAACCTCGTGGACCGATACCTGCAGACCTAGCGCACGGTCGCGCTTTCGCGCTGGCCTGGAGAATGGAGGGCACCATCTCAGACGTCATCGAAGAGCAGCTCGAGGACCTCGTCGTCGAAGTGGAAGTGATCCACTTCGAGATCGGCGACAACGTTGTGTATCCCCACCATGGAGCCGGAAAGGTCCTCAAGAAGGAAACGAAGGAGATCTTCGGCGAGGAGCGCGAGTACCTCACCATCAAGATCCTGCACAACGACATGACCGTCATGGTCCCGACCGAGAACGCCGGCAAGGCGGGGCTCCGGCGGGTCATCGACGAGGAGACCGTCAAGAAGGTTCTGTTCGTGCTCCAGGACGAAGTGTCCGACATGCCGAAGAACTGGAACCGGCGGTTCAAGCACAACCGCGACAAGATCAAGACCGGCGACATCTACGAGCTGGCCGAAGTGGTCCGGAACCTCGCGATTCGCGAGCAGGAGAAGGGCCTCTCCACCGGTGAGAAGCAGATGTTCACCCGGGCGAAGAAGATCCTGGCCTCCGAGCTGATGTACGCGCTCGAGATGGGCGAGGAGGAGGCCGAGGCGCACCTCGACGGTCTCCTGGCCCAATCCGGGGACGAGGCCGTGCTGGCCGCCGGCTAGTGTCGTGAATCGGAAGTTCGTGAGCCGTTTCTCGAGTGGATCGCCGTTCGTGGGGCCGGGCGACGATGCAGCCGGTGCCGGTGGCACAGGCAAGTCGGCGGCTGGCCTCAAGGGCGGCGAGGCGCCGAGAAACGGCCACCGAACTGACGACTCAGGACGCTAGGACTGAGAGCTCGTGGCGGTCGCGATCGTCGTGGCCGCCGGCAGTGGCGAACGCCTTGGCGGCTCCCGGCCCAAGGCGTTCGTCGTGCTGGCGGGCCGCCCCATGGTGGAGTGGAGCCTCGCGGCGCTGCAGGCCGTCCCGGCGGTCTCCCAGATCGTCGTCGTGCTTCCGCCGGGCGAGGCGGCGCCGCCGGGCACGCTCGGGGTCCCGGGCGGCGCCCACCGCGCCCAATCGGTGCGCGCTGGCGTCCTGGCGGCGGCGGGCGGGGACCCCGTGATCGTCCACGACGCCGCCCGGCCGCTCGCCGAGCCGGCGCTGTTCGAGGCCGCGCTGGCCGAGCTGGAGGCCTCCGGTGCCGACGGCGTGATCGCCGCCGCCCCGGTGATCGACACCACGAAGCGCGCGTCCCTCGACGGCACCGTGTCCGAGACGATCCTGCGCGACGAGCTCTGGGCGGTCCAGACCCCCCAGGTCTTCCGCCGCGCCGCGCTCGAGCGGGCTCTCGACGTGCCCGAGCGGGTGCTCGCGAGCGCCACCGACGACGCCTCCCTCGTCGAGCGCCAAGGCGGAACCGTGCGCATCGTGCCCGCGCCGCGTGAGAACCTGAAGATCACCACCCCCCTCGACCTCCGGGTCGCCGAGCTGCTGCTCGCCGGCCGGCGCGTGCCCTGAACGATGCTCACCGACTACCACCTCCATCTGCGCCCGGATGACCCGGACACGCCGCCGTCCCGCTACTTCACGTCCGAGAACGCCGCTCGCTACCGGGCAGCCGCCACGGCGGCGGGCATCGCCGAGCTCGGGGTGGCCGAGCACATCCACCGCTTCGTCCAGTCGCTGGACATCTGGGACCACGAGTGGTGGACCACGCAGGCCTTCGACGACGTCGACGCCTACTGCGCCTTCGTGCGCGAGGACACCGACCTGCGGCTCGGGATCGAGGCGGACTTCCTGCCGGGCAAGGAGGACCGCATCGCGGCCTTCCTCGACGCGCGCGACTGGGACTACGTCGTCGGCTCGGTGCACTTCCTCGGTGCTCAGGCCGTCGACCACGACGGGTGGGACGTGTGGGAGCCGGGTGCCGACCCCGACACCGTCTGGCTGCGCTACTTCGAGACACTCGGGGCCGCCGCGGCCAGCGGGCTCTTCGACATCCTCGCCCATCCGGATCTCGTGAAGATCTGGGGGCGCAGCCGGCCGTGGCCGCAGGGCGACCTGCGGCGCTTCTACGACCTGGCGATCGGCCCGATCGCCGAGTCGGGAATCGCCGTCGAGGTCTCGACGGCCGGCCTGCGCAAGCCGATCGGGGAGCCCTATCCCGATCCGGCCTTCCTGGCGATGTGCGTCGAGGCCGGCTGCCCGGTGGCGCTCTCCAGCGACGCCCACGTCCCGGAGCAGGTCGGGTACCGCTACGACGAGGCGCTCGCCCTCCTCGCGGGGGCGGGGGTCACCGAGCTGGCCGTGTTCGAGGGCCGCGAGCGGAGCCTGGTGCCGGTCGGGCCGGCGGAGCGGGTGTGAGCGTCCGGTCCGGCATCGGCTGGGACGTCCACCAGTTCGCGGCGGGGCGCCCGCTCGTGCTCGGCGGCGTGACGATCCCGTCCGACCGCGGCCTCTTCGGCCACTCCGACGCCGATGTCCTGGCCCACGCCGTGATGGACGCGCTGCTCGGCGCTGCCGGGCTCGGAGACATCGGCGAGCACTTTCCCGACACCGACCCGCGGTGGCGCGGCGCCGACTCGATCGAGCTCCTGCGCTCCGTGGGGGCGCAGGTGCGCGCGGCCGGGTTCGAGATCGTCAACATCGACACGACCGTGCTGATGGAAGCGCCGAAGGTCGGGCCGCACCGCGCGGCGATCCGGGATCGGCTGGCGGACGCGCTCGGCCTCGCCTCCGGCCACGTCAACGTCAAGGCGACGACCGGCGAGGCGATGGGGTTCGTCGGCCGCGGCGAGGGCGCCGCGGCGCTGGCGGTGGCGGCGCTGGCGGAGGCGGCCGGCTGAGCGGCACCGAGGCTGGAGCGCCCCTGCTCAGGCCGCGCGCGAGCGCTCGCGGCGTTCGGCGACGCTGCGGCGCAGCTGCTCGTGCTCGACCTGGCGCTTGAGCTGCAGGAGCGAGCGGCGCAAGTGGCCGCGCACCGTCGGTGCCGCGACCTGCTCGGCGATCCAGCCCAGCGGCCCGGACCCCGCGATGCCGTACGACATCCGCAGCGTCACCTTCGTCCCCCCGCCGGGCCGCTCGCGCAGGCGCCACCGGCCGCGCTGGTCGATGCCGGTCACCGAGGTCCAGGCCAGGTCGCGCGCCTCGTCGAACTCGACGACCTCGATGAGGCCGCCGACCTCGGCGGACCCGACCTGGATGAGCATCCGGTAGCGGGCGCCGAGCCCGATGGCGCGGCCGCCGGCGACCTCCCAGCGGGTCACGCCGTGCATGAAGTGGAGGTAGTGCGCCGGGTCGGCCACGTGCTCCCAAGCGAGCGCCGGCGGCGCCGAGATCTCGATCGAGGCCTCGACCCTCATCCGATCACCGGCCAGCGGCGCTCGGCGGCCAGCGCGTCGAGGGTCTCCTGCATCTGGCGGACGACGTGCTCATAGACCTCGTCGACGTCCGGGTCGGGGCCGAACTCCTCGCGCAGGCGGATCGGGGGCAGGACCTCGATGGTGATCTTGGCCGGCAGGGGCAGATGGCCGAGGAAGTCTCCGACGTTCAGGCCCCACGGCACGGCGATCGAGATGGGCAGGACCTTCAGGCGCAGCGCCTGGTCGAGCCCGAGCGCCCGGGAGAGCCCCATGCCTCGGGAGAGGAAGAGCGCCGTCTCCTGGCCGCCGATCGACACGACCGGGACGATCGGCACGTCGTGCTCGAGGGCCAGGCGCACGAACCCGTGGCGTCCGTCGAAGTCGACCCGGCCGCTCTCCCAGCTGGGGCGGTGGACTTCGTGGTCGCCGCCCGGGTACACGAGCAGGGCCGCTCCGGACTTCAGAGCGGTGGCGGCGTTCTCCGGCGAGGCGGCAACGGTGCCGAACCGGCGCAGGAAGCCGAGCCCCGGGAACGAGAGCACGAGGTTGTGGGCGAGCTGGTAGAAGGGCCGCTCGACGCCGAAGTACGAGGTGAAGGCGAGGGTGAAGACGCCGGTGTCGGGGGTGAGGTTGCCGCCGGAGTGGTTGCCGACGAGGAGCACCGGGCCGTGGTCGGGCACGTTCCCCATGCCGCGGACCTCGCCCCGGAACCACAGCGACGCCAGCAGCCACAGCTGCGGGGCGCGCTCGCGGATGTAGTCCGGGTCGCGCTCGTCGAGGTCGGCCCGCGGAATCCGGTCCTGCACGCGGCGGGCCACGGCCTCGAGGAGGCGCTCGGCGATCCCGGCGCTGCGGGCCGGCTCGGCCACGGGGTCGGCGCTCCGGCTCGGCGGGGGGTCCTCCGCCGGGCCGTGCCCGTTGCGGGCCGCCAGGCCGTCCGTTCGCGTCGCGCTCATCCGGCCAGGGAGTCTACGCTCGCGCGCCGGGACGCTCAGGCTGCGCGCGGGCCGGCCGGGACGATGCCGAGCGCGTCGACGCGGCCAAAGAAGCGCTGCAGCAGCCCGTTGGTCTGCTCGGCCTTCTCGACCTGCGGCACGTGGCCGCAGTCCTCGAGGATGATCTGCTCTGCCGACGGCAGCCATTCGGCCACGTAGCGCGAGAGGGCCGGGGGCACGAGGCGGTCGTGGGTGCCCCATACGAACAGCGCCGGCGGCTGCAGCTGCGAGAGCCGGGGGTAGAACCCGCCGGTGCCGAACGGGTGGTCGAGGTAGATGTTGCGGGCCGAGGTGAGGAAGGCCAGACGGGCCGCCGGCGAGCGGTAGACGTTCTCGAACTCGTCGACGACGACGTCGGCGATCGACGGATCGATCGCGCCGGGATCCGCGAACATGCTCCAGAACTGCGAGGCGATCCGCGACCGCCCGAAGCTGTGAGGGAGCAGGCCGAGCTCCGGGCGGGCCATGCGGACGATCGGCAGGAAGTCACGGCGCACGAACGCCACCGCCGGAGCCAGGAGCGCGAGCCCCCCCACGCGCTCGGGCCGCTGCAGGCCCACCTCGATCGCCACCCGTCCGCCCATCGAGTTCCCGACGATGTGGGCGCGCTCGATGCCCAGCTCGTCCATGAGCGCCAGCACAGCGCGCGCGAAGAAGCGGGCGTCGTATCCCGCCAGCGCGGGCTTGGACGAGGAGCCGAAGCCGGGGAGGTCGATCGCGTGCACGCGGTGCGTGCGCCGCAGGGCGGCCGCGGTCTCGAAGAACGATGCCTTCGTGGCGCCGAGGCCGTGGATGAGCAGGACGTCGGGACCGTGGCCCATCGTCAGGGTCGAGATGCGGTGGCGCCCGGTGTCCACGTCGTGGACGCGCTGGAGCGGGGCCCGGCCGTCCGGAAGCCGGAAGAGCCCCTCGAAGCCGACGGCGAGATCGAGGTTCCCGCGCACGGACAGCTCCCGGCGCGAGTACGCCTCCATGGCCGGGTAGTCCCCCCGCCGCAGGGCCAGCCAGGTCTCGGCGCCCGTCCCGATCACGACGTCCGGGCGGCGCCGGGTGACGCCCTTGCGCACGCGGGCGCCGTGCTCGGTGGCCCGGACTTCCCAGCTGTGGCCGATGTCGCCCAGGCGCAGGTGGTAGGTGGCGTCAAAGCCAGGCCGCGCGCCCAGATACCGCTCGGGGAGCGTGCGGAAGGCGGCCTCGACGTCGGCGAGGCTCCCGGGTCGGGGAGGCGTTCCAGGCACCGGGCGGGACCCTAGCGCGGGGCCCGGGCCGATGCGGAGCGCACGGGGGCGCGCCGCCGGGCGGCGGCGGGCGCTCGCGGATCGCGCGTCCCCCCGGCAGGCACCGGCGCCAGCGCCGCCCTCGCGAATCTCGCTGCCGAACGACTCAACTAGGGTGGTAGGCGTGCGCGAGATCACGCTCCACGACACCCGCACGGGCCAGCGCGTGCCGCTCGTCCCGCGGGACCCCGGACGGGTCGGAATCTACGCCTGCGGCCCGACCGTGTACGGGCGAATCCACGTCGGGAACGCCCGCCCCTACGTCGTATTCGCCCTGCTCAAGCGGTTCCTCGAGCACGAGGGCTACGAGACGACGCTCGTGATCAACGTCACCGACGTGAACGACAAGATCTACGCGGCGGCGGCGTCCGAGGGTGTTCCGAGCGCCCGGCTCGCCGAGGAGATGACGGCGAGCTACATCGCCGACACCGACGGGCTTGGGCTCGGGCGGCCCGATCACGAGCCGCTGGCCACCGCGACGATGCCCGAGATCGTCGCGCTGATTTCCACCCTGATCGAGCGCGGGCACGCCTACGAGTCCGGCGGCGACGTGTATTTCCGGGTCCGCTCCTATCCCGGCTACGGGGAGCTCTCGCACCGCGACGTCGACGCGATGGACCAAGGGGAGGGGGTCGAGGGGGCGGAGCGCAAGGAGGATCCGCTCGATTTCGCGCTGTGGAAGGGGGTGAAGCCGGGGGAGGACACCTCCTGGCCATCGCCCTGGGGTGCAGGCCGGCCTGGCTGGCACATCGAGTGCTCCGCGATGGCCGAGAAGCTGCTCGGCGTCGACTTCGACGTCCACGGCGGCGGCGCCGACCTGATCTTCCCCCACCACGAGAACGAGGCGGCCCAGACACGGGCGGCCCGCGGCGTGCCGCTCACGCGGATCTGGATGCACAACGGCATGGTCCAGATGGGCGCCGAGAAGATGGCCAAGTCGGTCGGAAACATCCGCCTGCTTCACGGGGCCATGGACGAGTACGGGCGCGACGCGCTCATCATGTACTTCTGCGGCGGCCACTATCGCCAGCCGCTGGCCTTCTCGGCCGAGCGCCTCGAGGAGGCGACGGCCCGGGTGGCCCGGATCCGCGAGGCGGCCCGGCGCCTCCAGCCGGGCGCGAGCCCGCCCGAGCTCGCTGGGCACCGGGAGGCCTTCTTCACCGCGCTGGCCGCGGACTTCAACACCGCCGAAGCCCTGGGCGAGGTGTTCGCCTGGATCCGCGAGGCCAATCGCCGGGCCGAGGCGGGCGCGGCCACCGGCGATGCCGACCTGCGCGAGATGCTCGGCGTCCTCGGGCTCGACGGCCTCCTCAACGCTCCGGAGGGACCGGGGCCGGAGGCCGAGGCGCTGGCGCTGCTCGCGGAGCGGGATGCCGCGCGTGCGTCGCGCGACTTCGCCGAGGCGGATCGCCTGCGTGATGCCCTGGCTGCCCGGGGCTGGGACGTCCGGGACGGTCCGGCGGGTTCCGAGCTCGTGCCGCGGTGATCGTCTACGGCCGCAACGCGGTCCGCGAGGCGCTCGCCGGCCCGCGCGAAGTGCGCCGGATCTGGGCCGCTCCCGGTGCCGCCAAGGCCCCGTGGCTGGACGGGCGGCGGGTCGAGGCCGCCGATGCGGCGGCGCTGGCCGACCTGTGCGGGTCCGACGGGCACCAGGGCCTGTGTGCCGAGGCCGGCCCGTACCGCTACGCGGACCCCGCGGGCCTGCTGGCGGCGCCGGACCCGATGATCGTGGCGCTCGACGAGGTGCAGGACCCGCAGAACCTCGGCGCCGTGTGCCGCACGGCCGAAGCCGTCGGGGTGACCGGCCTCGTGATCCCCGAGCGGCGCTCCGCCGACGTCACCGGGGCCGTCTGCAAGGCATCGGCGGGCGCCGTCGAGCACCTCGCGATCGCCCGGGTCCGCAACCTCGCGGACTTCCTCGCCGACGCCAAGGCCGCCGGCTGCTGGTGCTACGGCGCGCAGGCTGGCGCGCCGACCGCCTACGACGCGCCCGATTACGCCGGCGGCGTCGTCGCGGTGCTCGGCTCGGAGGGGCGGGGGTTGCGGCCGCGGGTCGCAGCCGCGTGTGACGCGCTCGTCGCGCTCCCGCTGCGCGGCCGCATCGGATCCCTCAACGTCTCGGCGACGGCGGCTGCCTGGCTGTACGAGATCTTGCAGGGCCGCAGCGGTGTTGACAGCGCTTCATAAGTGTGCGAGATTCGCGCCCATCAGTCTTAAGCTGAGGTTGAGAATTGGTCTCTCCTCGGATAAGGATGGCGCCAGGGGAGGAGTGCGCCACGGACGCTCAGGGATCAAGAAATCCCTGGAAAGGAGCAGTCCATGGCACGATTCGCAGCCAAGACTCAAGCTGAAGGTCAGCTTGATGACGGGTATCTCATCGCCCTCGCCAAGACGGGGAGCAGCAGTGCGTACGACGCCATCGTGCGCCGCTACTACGGCTTCGTCAGGCTGAAGGCGTCCTCCTACTTCCTCGCGGGCGGCGACTCCGAGGACCTCATCCAGGAGGGGCTCGTCGGCCTGTACAAGGCGGTGCGCGACTACCGCAACGATCGCGAGTCCAGCTTCCGCAACTTCGCCGAGCTCTGCATCACCCGCCAGATCATCACCGCGGTGAAGACGGCCTCGCGCAACAAGCACACGCCGCTCAACCGGTCGGTGTCGTTCTCGACCTCGCCCGCCGGCAACGCCGACGGCGAGACCACGCTCGACGACATCCTGCCGGGCCCGACGGTCCACGACCCGGTCAACCAGGTCATCTCCTCCGAGGAGCTGCGGGCGCTCGTGGCCTGCCTGTCGACCGTGCTCTCAGATCTGGAGTCCAGCGTGCTGGGCCTCTACCTCGACGGCCACTCCTACCACGAGATCGGCGACAAGCTGGGGTGCGAGCCCAAGACGGTCGACAACGCGCTGCAACGCGTGAAGCGCAAGGTCAGCCAGCACCTCGACGGGCGCGCGGTTCCGGCCTGACCCGGCGCCCGCACCCGGCGAGCGGGCGCCCGAACGCCTGCGGGCCTCTGCGATCCTCCTGGCCATGCCGACCTGGCTGATCGTCGTCATCGCCGCCCTGCTCGGGCTCGCGGCCGTGTTCGCGATCGGCGGCGCGATCGTCGTCGCCCGGCGCAACCGCGGCCAGGACGCGACGTTCGACGCGGTCGTCGAGGAGGCGAATCGCCGCTTGGCGGCGGCCCACGCGGAGGACAAGGGCTGGGAGCCGAGCGCGCTGCGTGAGTCGGCGCAGCGGCTCTACGCGTCCGCCCGGCCCGGCGCCGTGGTTCAGCGCCTCGACCTCGTCGCCGTCCGCGACGAGCCGGGCACGGACCAGGACCAGGCGGTCTTCCGCGTCACGACCGCCGACGGGCCGGGCTCGATCCGGCTCGGCCGCCGCGGCGGCGAATGGGTCGCCGACGCGGTGGAGTGATCGCGACCGGCCCGGCGGCAGGCCGGAGGCCGGACTGGCTCGGCGCACGGCCAGCCTCCGCGTCCGATGTCGTCAGCACGGCGGGCTCACCCGACGGCCCGGCGCGCGGCCTCGACCTCGTCCCGCACCCAGCAGCCCGCGATGTGGTCGTTGACGACGCCGCAGGCCTGCAGGAGCGCGTAGGCCGTCGTCGGCCCGACGAAGCGCGCGCCGCGGGCCTTCAGCTCCCCGGCGAGCGCCGCCGAGTCCGCCGTCCGCGCCGGCAGGTCCGCCAGGGACGCCGCGGCGGGGGCGGTCGCGGCCCGGTGCGACCACACGAGGGACGGGAGCCCGCCATCGCCGCGCAGCGCCACGGTGACGCGGGCGTTGGCGATCGCCGCTTCGATCTTCGCGCGGTTGCGGACGATGCCCGCGTCGGCCATCAGCCGCTCGACCTCCGCGGACCCGAACCCCGCGACCGCATCCGGATCGAAGCCCGCGAACGCCGCCCGGAACGCCTCGCGCTTGCGCAGGATCGTCAGCCAGGACAAGCCGGACTGGAAGGCCTCGAGGCACAGCCGCTCGAACAGGCCGCGCTCGTCACGGACGGGCCGGCCCCACTCGGTGTCGTGGTAGGTGGCGTAGAGCGGGTCGCCGGAGCCGAAGCAGCGGACCCGGCCGTCGTCGTCGCCCATGCGGCCAGGGTAGCGGCGCCCGCCGGCGGCGGCCCGGCACGGCCGCCGCAACACCAAAGCCGGAGAGGGGACTCGAACCCCTGACCCCCTGTTTACAAGACAGGCGCTCTACCAGCTGAGCTACTCCGGCGGGCCCGCGGAACTGTACGGGCGGCCGGGTCGCCCGGCTACGCCGCGGCGCCGGCGAGGCGCTCACGCCACCAGGCGACGGCGTCGCCGAGCGTCGTGTCGAGCGGGATCTCGGGCTCCCAGCCCGTGGCCTCCGTCAGCCGTGCGTGCGAGCCGCGAATCTCGGCGACCTCGTGAGGCCGCACGAGGCCGGGGTCGACGGCCGGCTCGATGATCACGCCGGCGACACGTTCGAAGGCAGCGACGAGGTCGCGGGCCGAGCGGGAGGTCCCGGAGGCCACGTTGTAGACCCCGGGCGGTGCCGCGGCAAGCAGGCGGTAGGCTCGCACGACATCGCGCACGTCGGTGAAGTCGCGCCGCGTATCCGGGTTGCCGGTGACGAGGGCAATCGCAGACCGCCCGCTCTCCAGCCCTTGGGCTACCTGCCGGGCAAAGGATCCGATGACGAACCGCTCGGTCTGGCCGGGGCCGGCGTGGTTGAACGCCCGGGCGCGGACGACGTGCAGACCGTGCGCATCGGCGTACATGCCGCCGAGCAGGTCGGTGCCGGCCTTGGACACCGCGTAGGGGTTCTGGGGGCGCAGCGGGGCGTCCTCGCCCACCGGCAGCGCCGCCGGCGGGCCGTAGATCTCCCCGCTGGATCCGATGATGACGCGGGCGTCCGGGGCCTCGGTGCGGATCGCCTCCAGCAGGGAGAGCGCCATCGCGGTGTTGTCCCGCAGCACGGCGACCGGCTCCTGCCACGAGCGGCCCACCGAGGCGAGTGCGGCGAGGTGGTAGACGACCTCCGGCCGGGCGTCGCGCACGGCTGCCGCGATGGCCTCAGGGTCGAGCAGGTCGACGTCGTGCCAGGCGTCCGCCGACCGCGACAGCCCGATCACGTCGTCGCCGGCCGCCGCGCAGGCGGCGGCGAGATGGCTGCCGGCGAAGCCCGAGACGCCGGTGATGAGGACCCGCGGGCTCAGGACGCGGGACCGGCGGTCACGGCGTGCTCGAGATTGCCGTGGCCGTTCGACGACACCATGACCTCGTACTCGGGCAGCTCGGGATCCGGCGGGTTCAGCCGACGTTCGAGCTCGCCGAGGACCAGCCCGAACAGCAGGTGCCGCCAGGCCGCCTGGGCGAAGGCCGACCGGTTGCCGGTGAGCGGCTCGAGCTCCTCGCGGGCCGGGTGCCACCGGTCGGTGAGCCGGCCGAGGGGCCACAGGGCGACGTGCTCGGCCAAGGCGGCCACCGGCCCCCGAGCCCAGGGCGGAATCGGCATGAGCGGAGCGAGGTTCGCGTACACGGCGCCGAACAGGGCGCCGTTGTGCACGTGCATGGCCGCGCCGGCCGCGGGCCAGGCCGGTCCGCGCGTCGCGAGCTTCCCGAGCAGCTCGATGTCGTCGTACTGGGAGCCGAAGGCCCGCTTGTCGAGCGGCTGCTGGGCTGCCCAGACGCCCGCGGCGACCGCGCCGGCGAGGGCGCCTCTCAGGGTCCGTGCGCGATCGATCGCCATGCGGCGACCCACTGTAACGCGACCTGCGCGCCGGGGTTGTGAGGGACGGCATGGATCTCGACCGTCACCACGCGCGGGCGCGGCAGCGCGGTGTCAATCCGTTCGTCTACTGGACGGTGCGCGCGATCCTCCAGCCGTTCTTCCACGTCTACTTCCGCCTGTCCCGGGTCGGACGCGAGCACGTGCCGGCCGAGGGGCCGGTCATTTACGCGGCAAACCACCGGTCTTTTCTCGACCCCTTCGTCATCGGGACGATGGCTCGTCGGCCGATCTACTACGTCGCGAAGGAGGAGCTCTTCCGCAACCGCTTCGTGGCCTGGCTGCTCAACTCGCTCGGGGCGTTCCCAGTCCGCCGAGGCGCGGCCGACCAGGACATGCTGGCGACCGCGCGGGCGATCCTCGATCGCGGGGACTGCATCGTGATCTTCCCCGAGGGGACGCGCATCCGGCCCGGCGCGCTCGCCGAGCCTCGGCGCGGCGTGGGCCGGCTCGCGCTCGAATCGGGGGCACCGGTCGTGCCGATCGCCGTCATCGGCACCGAGGCCGTGCGCAAGGGCATCCGGATCCGGCCGCACAAGGTCCGGATCCGCGCCGGCCGCGCGCTGACCTTCCCGCGGGTCCAGGAGCCGTCGAAGGAGCTCGCCGCCGCGGTGACCGATCGGATCTGGCCATGCGTGATGCTCCAGTGGGAGTGGCTCGGCGGCCTGCCGCCGCTGCGCCGTGCCACCGTCGTCGGGGCCGGCGCGTGGGGAACCGGGCTCGCGGTGCTCCTTGCCCGGGCCGGCCTCGAGGTCGACCTCGCCTGCCGCAGCCACGCCCAAGCCGCGGCGATCGAGCGCGACCGCGTCAACGCGGCCTACCTCCCCGGGGTCGAGCTGCCGGCGGCCGTGCGCCCGATCGCGGCCGACGACGCCTCAGTGGCCGGCCACGACCTCGTGTGCTTCGCGGTGCCGGCCCGCGACCTGCCCGCTGCGGTGGCGGCGCACGGCGCGGCGGTGCCTGCGCGGGCCGGGGTGCTCGTCGTCGCCAAGGGCCTCGTGCCGCCGCAGGGGTTGCGGCCCGCCGCCTACGTCGCCGAGCGGTGCCCGGCGCGCGCGGTCGCCGTGCTCGCCGGGCCGTCGCACGCCGCCGCGGCGCTCGATGGCGGCGCGTCGGTGCTCGCGGCCTCCCAGGACGCCGGATTCGCCCGCCAGATGGCCGGCGTGCTCCGCACGGCCGGGCTCGATGCCGGAATCTCCCGCGATGTGGCCGGCACCGAGCTCGCCGGGTGCGCCAAGAACGCCGCGGCGGTCGCGGCAGCCGCGGCGGCGGCGTCCGGGCCCAACGCGGCCGGCGCCGTCGCCGGCAAGGTGTTCGCCGAGATCGGCGCGTACGCCAGCTCTCAGGGCGGGCGGCCGGAGACACTGGCCGGCCTCGCCGGGGCGGGGGATCTCGTCGCCACGCTGATGGCCGGCGGGAGCCGGAACCGCCAGGCCGGCCAGCTGCTGGCCACCGGCCTGCCCGCCGCGGAGATCCGCCCGCGGCTCGGGCAGGCCGTCGAGGGCATGGACGCAATTCCGCTCCTCGCCGGTGCGCTGCGCGACGCCGGCGTCCCGGCCCCGACGCTCGACGGGCTCAGCGACCTCGTCGAAGGCCGGATCGGCGCGGACGAGTGGCGCGCCACCATCACGACCCCCTCCCAGCCGGCCCGCCGGGTGCGAGCGGCCTGACGCGGGTAGCCTCCCATGCGTGGATGCCCCGCCCGCCCAGGATCAGGACAAGGCCAAGCTCGACCGCGAGTTCTCCGACCTGTACCGGGCGCACCTGCGCGACGTCTACAGCTACTCGTACTACCGGGTGGGCAACCATCACGACGCCGAGGACCTGACCGAGCAGACCTTCCTGCAGGCCTACCGGCACTTCGAACGCGCCCAGCGAGAGTCCAACGGGCGGCCGCTCCGCCCCTGGCTCATCCGGATCGCGCACAATCTGGCCGCGAACTACTACCGGGACCGCGCCCGCAAGCCCCAGTCGCACCTGGACGACGCGTCGGTCGTGACCTCGCCGCACACGACCGAGTCCCTCGTCGAGGGCCGCGAGGAGCTCGCGCGAGTGCTGGACGGCGTCTCGGAGCTTCCGGACGACCGCCGCGAGGCGCTCATCATGCGCTTCGCGCTCGGGATGGACAACCGGGAGATCGCGCGCGCGCTCGGGCGCAGCGACGGGGCCACCAAGGTGCTGCTGCACCGCGCGATCAAGCAGCTCGAGCAGATCGTCAAGGAGAAGGAGGCCGGGACGCGCTGAGCGGGCCCGGGATCCCATGGACGCGATGACCACCGATTCGGGCGACTTCGAGGCGCTGCTGCGCCAGGCGCTCGCGCCGGTCGAGCCGCCGACCGATCTCAGCGACCGGCTCGAGGCCACGCTGGTCAACCTCACCGAGCTCGCACAGGACGAGCTCGAGGCCTGGGAGCTCTCCGCGATGCGCGACCCGCGCAACTGGGCACGGCCCGTCGCAGCGGCAGCCGTCGGCACGGCCGCCGGCGCCGCCCTCGTCGTCGTGCGCGTGCGCGCCCGGGGGAAGAAGCGCCAGCGTCCGGACGGGCTGGGCGACCTGATGGAGCGCACGGTGCGCGACCTGGCGAGCGAGGCGCGCAAGCTGCTGAACCGGTAGCGCCCGCCGGCCCTCCGATGGCTGACTCCCCGACCTCGCGCCCGCGGATCGCCGCCGAATCAGCCGGGCAGTGATCCGATGGCGCCGCTGGGCCGAAGGAACCGAGGCGAGATGGCCCGGCTCCCTGCCCCAACCGACCTGTCCCGGCTTGCCGATGAAGACCTCATGCAGCTCGTCCAGCGCAACGATCCGCGGGCCTTCGAGCTCGTCTACGACCGCCATTCCGGCAGCGCCTTCGCGCTCGCGTACCGGATGTGCGGCCGCCGGGCCACCGCCGAGGAGGTCGTCCAGGAGGCGTTCCTGGCGATCTGGCGCAGCGGCGCCCGCTACGACCGCGCGCGGGGCAGCGTTCGGACTTGGGTCCTCGGCATCGTGCACCACCGGGCGATCGACGCCCTGCGCCGCAGCATCGTGCACGACCGCCGCCGCGCCAGCGACGAAGGGATCGAGGAGCGGTTCGAGGCGCCCGACCGGACCGACGTCGAGGCCGCCCGGCGCGACGAGGCGCGCGAGATTCGCGAGCTGCTCGACGGCCTGCCCGAGGAGCAGTGCCGGGTGATCGAGCTCGCCTACTTCGGCGGATTCACCCACGCCGAGATCGCCGAGATGCTCCAGATGCCGCTCGGCACCGTAAAGGGGAGGATGCGCCTGGGGCTCGAGAAGCTGCGGACCGCCCTCCCGTCCCCGGAGGTGGCCGCCCCGTGACCAGTCCCGTGGAAACGCCCGGGCACGACGAAGCGTACGCGGCGCTCGGCGCCTTCGTCCTCGGCGCGCTTGACGACCAGGAGCGCGAGCGCGTGGCGAAGCACGTCGCCGCCTGCCCCGCCTGCCGGCAGGACGTCGCCGACCTCCAGGTCGCCGCCGACGTCCTGCCCCAGGGGGTCGAGCCGGTCACGCCACCGCCAGAACTCAAGGATCGGATCATGGCCGTCGTGCACAGCGAGGCCGACCTCCTGCACGCTGCCGGGCCCGCGGCGGACCGGCCGGGCCGCGCCGCGCGCCGGGAGGGCTCGCGCCCCCGGTGGTTCCTGCGGCCTGCCGCCCTGGCCTTCGGTGCCGCCGCGGTCCTGGCGATCGGGGTCGGCGCCGGCGTGCTGGTGTCCGGCGGGGACGGCGGCCCGGCCGGCGCGCGCACGATCCAGGCGAGTGTGCGGCCCGCGGCCGGGGCGAACGCCGGGGCGCGCCTCGTGGTCGCCCGCGACGGCGCATCGGGCGCGCGGCTCGAGGTCCAGGGCATGCGCAACCCGGCCCCGGGGCGCGTGTACCAGGTGTGGATCGCACCGTCGGCGGGCGCCCCGGTGCCCACGGACGCGCTCTTCACGGTCAGCCGGGCCGGCACGGCCTCTGTCAGCGTGCCCGGCAGCCTCGCCGGCGCCCAAGCCGTGCTCGTGACGAGCGAGCCGCGGGGCGGCAGCCAGGTTCCGAGCGGGCAGCCGGTCATCGCGGCGAAGCTCACCTGAGCGCGCCGCGCCGCCGCGGCCCGGCGCGAAGGCGGCCCGCCCGACCCACTAACGTCACGGCTCGCGATGGCCACGTGCTACCGACACCCCGACCGCGAGACGCGCGTCTCGTGCTCGTCCTGCGGCCGGCCGATCTGCCCCGACTGCATGACCCCCACGCCAGTGGGCATGCGCTGCCCGGAGTGCTCCCGGGACCGGACGCAGGTCCGCACGGCGGCGACGGTCGCCGCGCGCAGCGAGCCGATCGCGACCTACGTCCTCATCGGGCTCAACGTGCTCGCGTTCATCGCGGGCGAGGTCACCGGGGGCGGCCTGATCCAGGGCGCCGGGGGCACGATCATCGCGGACGGGGCGCTCTCGAACTCCTCGATCGCGATCAGCGGCGAGTACTGGCGCCTGGTGACGAGCGGGTTCCTGCACGCCGGCCTGCTGCACTTGGCGTTCAACATGTACTTCCTGTGGTTCCTGGGACGCCTGCTGGAGCCGGCGATCGGGAAGGTCCGCTTCCTGGCGATCTACTTCACGTCACTGCTCTGCGGCTCCTTCGGGGTCCTGCTCACGGCCCCGGCGGGCGTGACCGTCGGCGCGTCCGGCGCGGTGTTCGGGCTCATGGGCGCCGCCGTGGTCACCATGCGCGCCCGGGGCATGGACCCGTTCGCAGGCGGCCTGGTCGCGCTCATTGCGATCAACCTGCTCATCACATTCGTCTTCCCGAACATCTCGATCGGCGGCCACGTCGGCGGGCTCCTCGGGGGCATCGCGGCGGCGTTCCTGCTCGTGGACGTCGGCGAGCGCCAGCGCTCGATGGCGCTTCCGCTCCTCGCCTGTGCGCTGCTCGCCGCCGCAGCAGTGGCGGGGTCGATCGCGGTCGCGTGACGAGCCGCGGCCGGCGCAGTGAGCCGCCCGATCCCGGCCCGCACCCGGCGCCCGACGCGGGCGCCTACGTGAGCGGCAGCGCGCGGGTGGCGGCCTCGGGCTCGGGAACGAGCCCGGGGTGCAGCAGGTGCCCGAGCACCTCGAGGCCGTCGACAAGCCGCGGGCCGGGCCGTGAGAAGTACGCGGCGGCATCGACGGCGGCGATCTCGCGGGCGCCGAGCGCGGCGAGGCGGCCGGCGAAGGCCTCGGCCTCGGCGAGCGCGCGACCGGCGCCGTAGCCGCAGGGCATCAGGACCACGACGTCCGGCGCGGCCGCGGCGACCTCCTCCCACGTCCGCGGCTCGGACGGCTCGCCGGCGAGGCCCAGCACGTCGATGCCGCCGGCGTACTCGATGAGCTGCGGGACCCAGTGGCCGGCCGCGTACACGGGGTCGAGCCACTCCAGCGCGGCGACGCCCGGTCGCTCGGCGTCCTGGACCGCTTCGCGCACCCGGTCGATCCGGACCGCGGCAGCCTCGGCCAGCGCCGCCCCGGCCGTTGCACGCCCCGTGGCGCGGGCCAGGGTGCCGACGTCGCCGAGCACCTCGCCGAGCGTGTGCGGGTCCAGCGCGACGACCTCGGGCTGGGGATCGAGCCGCCGGGCCAAGGAGGTCACGTCGTCGAAGCTGACGGCGCAGACCTCGCAGAGCGCCTGCGTCACGATCAGGTCGGGCTCGAGCTCGGCCAGGAGCTCCTCGTCGAGGCCGTAGATGGACTCCCCGGCCGCGGTCCGCTCGCGCACCGCGGCGTCGATCTCTGCCGGACCGAGGTCCGCCGGGAGCCGGTCGTGCGTGGCGGCAGGCAGCTCCTGCGCCTCCGGAGGGTGATCGCACTCGTGCGTGACAGCGATAACCTCGTCGCCGGCGCCGAGGGCGAAGAGGATCTCGGTCGCGGAGGGAACCAGGCTGACGATGCGCATCGGGGAGAGGACGATATGGCACGGCTGACCGAGGAGGAGATCGACGCTGGGCTCGCCGGCTCGGCGTGGCGCCGCGAAGGCGGCGCGCTCGTGCGCGAGTGGGAGCGTGCGAACTTCGCCGAGGCGCTCGCGTTCGTGAACCGCGTGGGGGCGGCGGCGGAGGCGGCGAACCACCACCCGGACATCCTCCTCCACGGCTGGAACCGCGTCCGGCTCACGCTCACCACGCACTCCGAAGGCGGCATCACGGCGGCTGACCTGGCGCTCGCCGGCACGATCGACGGACTCACATGAGCCGCCGCGCCCTCGCTGCGGCCCTGGCCGCCGTGGCGGCCGCCGGCGTCATCGCGGGCGCGGCTCCGGCGTCCGCCCGCCAGGTGCGGGTGTTCGCCGTCGGGCCCAAGGTTTCGCTGGGCTGGCTGGCAACCCGGGCCGAGTTCCGGGCCAAGCTGCTGGCGCTGATGGACCGGCGCGAGCGCCGGCCCGGCGTCCCGATCCAGCGGGGCGCCGACGACGTGGCGTCGCATCTCCTCGGGCCGTCGGACCGCCGGCGCCCGGCAGCGACGGCGCGCGATCTCGTGGCGCTGCCTGAGGACCTGGGCCTGATGGCGGCCTTCGTCGGGCAGCGCGGCGCGCCCGCCCGCCAGGTCAAGCCCGAGGACTCGATCGCCGGGGCGATCATCGCCCTCCTGGGCAGCTACGGCGACGTGATGCCGTACTACGACGCGAAGTATCCGGAGCTCAAGGCCCGCGGCCTGCCGCTCCGCCAGCTGTTCCTCGCCGCGACCGACACGTTCGGGCGCACCGCCATCGAGACGTACTCGGAGCTGGCCGACCGCTACGACGTCGAGCTCGAGGCAGGCGTGAACATGGCCCAGTCCTGGCGGGTCGTCTGCACGAACCGTGCCCGCTTCCGGCCGCTGCCGGGCGGCGTGCGATGCGACAGGCAGGACCCGGCGCTCGTCGCCAAGCTGCGTGCGCCGGACGAGCCGCAGCGCGACTACGCCTACGAGGCGACCTCGCCGAAGGTCTCGAACCTCGCGCTGGTGTTCGACGCCGACGGCCGCCTGGTCTCCAAGCAGGCAAAGGCGTACCTCACGCCGACCGAGCTGCCGGGCCAGCTGGACCTCGCGCCGGGCCCGGTTTCCGGGCTGCGCGGCGTCCGCACGCCGGTCGGCACGCTCGGGTTCGTGACGAGCAAGGACGCGTGGATGCCCGACGTGACCGCCAAGCTCGACTCCGATCACGTCGACGTCCTCGTCCAGCCTGAGTTCTTCGTCAACGACACGGTCCGCCCGGCCGGAATGTGGAGTCCCGACACGCTGAAGTCGGCGGGCTACTCCGACCTGCTGCGCCACCCGTCGATCGGGGCGCTGGTCCTGCCCGAACTGACGGGCAACATCTACGACTTCTCGGCGGACGCGCAGCAGCACCTCGCCGTCAAGCCGCGCCGGGCGGGCGGTTCGCGCTTCCTCGTCGGCCAGCCGCCGGCGCCGGGGCTGACCCGCGTCCAGCCGTGGATCGCGAGGGATCCGGCTCGGCCCGGCGAGCCCTTCGCGGCCCGCCGCCAGCGGCTCGGCGCCGCTGGCCTGAAGCTGCTGCCGCTCGGCACCGGGCCGGCGTGTGCCGGGGCCGACGTGCTGGGGGCGTGCAAGGGCGGCCAGCCCGAGGGGGTGCTGTGGCAGGACGTGCAGGTCGGCCGCGAGCCGGCCTTCCGCCCGGTGCCCCGGCGCAAGCGGGCAGCGACGCCGTTCGCCATCAATCGTCCGATCGCCCCGTCGGGGCGCCCGCAGCGCAACGTGGCGCTGGCCGCACGGGGCCAGCGGGTGTGGGCCGCGTTCGAGGAGCGCGGCGGCGGCCGCGACCGCATTCGCCTCGTTCGGTCCGGAGACGGGGGTGCCACGTGGTCGGCGCCCGTCGACCCGGCGGGCCGGCCGGGGGCCGACCAGCGCTGGCCGAGCCTGGCGGCCGGGCCCGACGGCCGGGTCTGGCTGGCCTGGCAGGACCATGCGGGCGGCATCCCGCGCGTGCGCGTTGCCGTGTCGGTTGATGGCGGCCGGACGTACCGGCGGGCCTGGTCCGACGCGAGCGCCCCGGCCGGCGCGGCCCAGTGGCGTCCGAGCATCGCCGCCGGCGAGGCCGGCCGCGCCACCGTCGCGTACGTCGACGAACGGGCCCGGTCCCGAGACGACGGCCTGCCGCAGGCGCACATCCGGGTCGCCCGCACCTCTGGCGGCAGTGCCGTGCTCGATGTCGCCGCGCCGGCGGAGCTCGCCCGCAAGCTCGACAACGCCTGGGCGCCGCATCTCGCCGTGCGCGGCCGCCGGGTCCTGGCGACGTGGGTCGACTTCCACACCTACGACTGGCGGGCGTGGGCACGCGAGTCCGCCGACGGCGGCGCGACCTGGGGCCCGGAGCGGCCAGTGACCGACGCGCCCGCGGCCACCGAGGCGCTCGACGACACCCCGCGCGGCGCCTTCACGGCGGGCGGGCCGCTCGTCGCCTTCACCGACTGGCGCAAGCGCGACAGCTCGGCTGCCCGGCCCCATCCGCTCTACGACATCGACGCGAGCCGCCCGGGTGCCCGGAACCGGCAGGCCGATGGAAATGGAGCGGCACAGGTGGACAGCTTCGCCCCGGCGCTCGTCGCGGTGCCCGACGGTGCGCTCGTGGCCTGGCAGGATCACCGCGAGGGGCCCGGGGACGTGCTCATCCGGCGCCTGTCCTCTGCGGGCGCGCCGGCTGGCGCCGTCCGGTCCATCGCGGATCGACCGCGCGGCAGCGGAGCCAACCGCTGGCGGCCTGAGCTTGCGGTGGCCGGGAGCCGGGTCGTCGCGGCCTGGGAGGACGAGCGGGACGGACCGCCGCAGATCTTCGTGTCGGCCGCGGCCATCTCGGCGATCCGCTGAGGCGGGCCCGGAGCCGCGGGGGCGACGCGAGCGCCTGCTACGGTTGCGCCGTCGCCTCGATGCCCGACGACCTTCCTCGAAGTAGCGGCTCGCCCCGCTCCGCCCGCGCCCGCGGGCCGCACCGCCCCTGGCAGCGATGATCGCCGTCGCGCTCATCGCCGTGCTTGCGCTCGTGCTCCTGAACGCGTTCTTCGTCGCGTCGGAGTTCGCACTCGTCCGCTCGCGCCGGTCCAAGCTCGAGGCGATGGCGAAGGACGGCCAGCGCGGCGCCGCGACGGCCGTCGCGCAGCTGGATGACATCACCGAGTACCTCTCGGCCGCCCAGCTCGGGATCACCCTGGCCTCGATCGGGATCGGCTTCCTCGGCGAATCCGCCGTCGCTTCCCTGCTCGAGCCGCTGTTCGGCGGGCTCTCGCACGGCCTGGCGCTGGCGATCAGCATCGTGATCGCCTACGTCGTCGTGACCGCACTGCACATCACGATCGGCGAGCAGGTGCCGAAAGTCATGGCGATCCAGCGCGCCGAGGGCACCGCCCGGCGGATTGCCGGGCCGCTCCGCACGTTCCGCATCGCGCTGAAGCCGTTCGTGATGCTCCTCAACGCGGTCTCGAACTGGCTGCTGAAGATCCTGGGCATCCGCACGGACACCTTCGAGGACGACGCTGCCGGCACGTCGGAGGAGCTCAAGCTGCTCATCGCCGAGTCGGTGTCCGGCGGCAAGCTCGACGCCGGCGAGGCCGGAATGCTGCACGGCGTCTTCCACCTGCACGAGCAGGAGGCCCGCCAGGTGATGACGCCGATCCCGGCGGTCGTCACCGTCGACGTCTCGTCGGACGTCGAGCAGGCGCTGCAGCGGTGCATCAGCTCCGGGCACACGCGCCTCGTGGTCACGGAGGAGGACGATCGCGACCGCGTGCGCGGCCTGGTGCACGTGAGCGCGCTGGCCAAGCGGCTCATGGGCGTGGGCCCGCACGCCGACCTCGGCCCGATCGTCCATGACGCACCGATCGTGCCCGAGACCAAGCCCCTCGACGACCTGCTCGCCGACCTGCAGCGAATGCGCTCGTCCCTGGCCGTGGTCGTCGACGAGTACGGGCGGGTGGCCGGAATCGTCACGGTGGAGGACATCGTCGAGGAGGTCGTCGGCGAGATCGACGACGAGACCGATCCGGCGGGAGGCGACGTGCGCCAGCTCCCGAACGGCGACTGGCTCGTGCGCGGCCACGTGGCGGTGACCGATCTGCACGACTACGGCGTCACGCTGCCCGTCGACACCGACGCCTACAACTCGGTCGGCGGCTTCGTCTTCGCCGAGCTCGGCCGGCTGCCGCAGCGTGGCGACACCGTCAATGCCGCCGGCTATTCGATCCGGGTGGAGTCGGTGAAGGACAACCGGATCGAAGCCGTCCGGATCCGCCCGCGCCCGGCGGGCAGTTGACGCGCGCCCGCCCGGTCTGGCACTATCGCCGCCGAATCGTTTCGGATGTCACGAGCCGCACTGCGGTGTCGGAGCATCCGGCGGTTGTTGGAGGGGAGCAGGCCAGGCGACGGGCACCACGCCCGAGCGGTGCGGAGCCCGTCGCCGGGCCTCACAACGCCGATCGGCCCGCTTGCGCGGGCCGATCTGCTTCTGGGAGGAGGTGCGGCTATGAGGTACGTCGCACCGGCAGTATCGGCACGGACCATCAAGCGCCCTTAAAGCGCTGATGGCGGCGACCTAATACTCCGGGGGCTTCGCGCCGGCCGGCGGCGCCGGCGTTTCGGGCTGGCGATAGTCGTGGAAGCCCCGGTCGGTCTTGCGGCCGAGGGCGTCATCGGCGACGAGGCGGTGGATCGTGCCGGGGATCTCCTCCCCGATCGTCTCGCCGATCGCCACCGCCACGTCGAGCCCGACGAAGTCCAGGAGCGCGAGCGGCCCCATCGGGTGGCCGGCTCCCAGCGTCATGCACTCGTCGACCTCGGAGGGGAGCAGCGACGTCGTCTCGAGCAGCCGCACGGCCGAGAACAGGTAGGGGAAGAGCAGCCGGTTGACCACGAACCCGGGGATGTCGGGCACTTCCACGGCGGTCTTGCCGAGATCGTGCGAGAGCGCGTGGGCGCGGGCGCGGGTCTCCTGGGAGGCCTCGGCCGGGAAGGCGAGCTCGATGAGCTCCATTGCGGGCACGGGGTTGAAGACGTGGAGGGCGCAGAACCGGTCCGGGCGGCCAGATGCGGCGGCGAGCGGGGCCACCGCCAGCGAGGAGGTCGTCGAGGCGAGCACGGCGGCCTCGGTGAGCAGGCCGTCGAGCGCTTCGAGAATCGCCCGCTTGGGCTCGGGCTCTTCCACTACCGCCTCGATCGCGAACGTCACGCCCGCGTCGGCGAGCACCGCGGGATCCGTCACGATCGCGACCCGGCCCGGGTCGGCGGTCTCCTTGGGCTTGCTGCAGATCCGGTCGATGCGCTTGCGAGCGCGCTGCGCCGAGGCGTCCGACCGCGCCCACAGCACGACGTCGTCGGTGCGGGCCACCGTCACGGCCAGTCCGGTCGCGATTGCGCCGGCTCCTGCGATGCCAATCCGTTCGTTCATGGCGCGGCATCATGCCAACTCAGCGGCGCCGAGGCGTCCCGGCTGACTGGTCAGTCAACTTGGGACGCCGCGGGTGCGGGCGGCGGCGCATGGCGGGCGGAGAGGCCCCGGAGGCGGGCGATGGGCCCGAGCATCGTGAAGATCGCCATCTGGGTCAGCCATGCGGGCTTCGCGAGGCGGAACTCGTCCTTGAACTCCGGACCGGTGAGCGCCATCTGCGAGAGGCGCAGGACGCCGCGGGACGTCATGCGCCCGGCGGCGGCCAGCCCCCAGATCGTCTCGAAGAACGCCTCGGTCTCGAGGGCCGGGGCCGTCCGCCAGTGCAGTCGCGCCGGCGCGGCCTCGCACCACATCGCGTGCGGGGTGCCCGGGGGCACCGTGAGGGCATCGCCGGCCCGCAGCGTCCGCCGTTCCGCGCCGACCAGGGCCTCGACCGCGCCCTCGAGGACCTCGAAGTCCTCCTGCTGGGACGGATGGAAATGCAGCGGCGGGCGCGCTCCCCCGGGGCGGTAGGCCGTCTCGACCTCGAGCGCGGCGCCGCCGGTGTCGGCCGTCGTGGCCAGGAACGTCAGGCGCTGTCCGGTCACCGGGTTCTCGTACGTGTCGCCGCGGGCCGCCATCGGTCGGGAATGCTAGATGGTTGATTCCGCGCCCAGCGCCCGCGGATCACGGGGCCGATCGGGGCTGAATCGGCGGCCCGACGGGCGCGACCGCGACGCCGGGGCGCAGGCCGTGGCGGGCGGCGGCGCCGGCGGCGAGTTCCAGGACGGCATGCGCCCGGCGGCAGGAGCGGACGCGGCCGGGCGCCACCGCGGCGTCCACGCGCACGGCGATGCGCCCCGGACCGAGCCACACGAGATCGATGGCGACGCACATGCCGAACGTGTGGACCGATCGGGTGCGCGGCAGCAGCAGCCCGGCGTGCTCCGGAATCTCCTCGAGCCCGGCCAGTCCGGCGAGGCGCGCCCCCGGGGAGCGGGCGATGCGCACGTCGAGGCCCGGCCGGGCCGGACGTGCGGCGGGCAGGCGGGACAGGCGGCGGGGGAGCGAGGCGGACGGCATGCCGAGGGGAGGGCTGGGACCAGCATGCCTCGCCCCCCGTCCGCATGGTGGAAACGCGCTACGAACGCGGCTAGGCTGGCGTGACGACGGGAGGTCGGGCGGATGCGAGGACGGATGTCGAGGGCCGGGCTGGGTGCCGTGGCAGGCCTGTGCCTTCTGCCAGCCGGCGCCAGCGCCCACACGATCAGCCTCGGGCCGAAAGTCGGGGCCCTCGGCTCGAGCGTCGTCGTGCAGGGGCGGGCATGGCAGCCGTTCGGACGCGTGAGCTGGCAGTACTTCTCCTCGACGCTGGACTCCCGCCCCGCGCAGTCCGGCTCGTTCAAGCTCAATGGGTCCGGCGCCTTCGTCTTTCGCTGGCGCGACACCGTGGTGGCGCTCACCCACCGGCTGTGCTTCCGGCAACTCGACACTCGGCGGGGCCGCGCCTTCCTGGCGTGCTCGAACTTCTGGCTCTCGCCGCCCACGGCGAGCGTCTCGCCGCCGGACGGGCGGGCCGGCGGCACCTTCCTCGCGCTCGCCAGCGGCTTCCCGCCCGGCGCCCGGCTCAGCGGGACGGTGACCTTCCCGGATGGCCGGACGCAGGCGATCGTGCCGCGAACGGTGGCCACCCGGGACGGGTTCGTCCAGGAACGCATCGGCCCCGTGTTCGTGCGGCGGGGCGGAGCGGCGATCGTGCTGACCTCGAGCCGAACCGATCCGGCCGGCCGCTACATCATCGTGCTGCGGACCACCGGCTGGCTGGCCACGGCGACCGTCGAGCTGAGCTAGCCCTCGAGCCGCTTGACGAGCTCGTCGAGGCGCAGCTCCTCGAGGCCGCGGCTGACCGCGTCGAGCTCGGCGGCGCAGAACTCGACGAGCTCGCGGCCCTCGCGCACGAGATCGAGCGTCTCGCGCAGTCCGGCCTCGCCCGAGTCGAGCCGCCGGATGATCGCCTCGATGCGGGCCTCGGCGTCCTCGTACGTCCGGGCCGGAGCGGGGCCGCCAGCCGGCGCCGGATCGGGCTGGCCCGGCGTCGGATCGGCAGCGTCAGTCACGGCGCCGGATCCTCCACGGCGGCCCGGACGCTGCCGTCCTGAAAGGCAAGGTCCAGGGTGCCGGCCTCCCGAGCGCCGGCCGCCGTGGTCACGACCTCGCCCGCCGGCCCGCGCGCCAGGACGTAGCCGCGGGCCAGCGTGCGGTCCGGATCGTGGGCGGCGAGCGCCGCCGCCCGGGCCCGCAGTGTCGCGCGCCGGGGCTCGAGCGCCGCCGCGGCGGCCTTGCGCCCGAGGACGACGGCGACGGTGTGCTGGTGGCGCAGCGCGTCGTGACGGCCCCGGCGTGCGGCCGCGCGGACCTCCCGGAGCTGCTGATGGAGGCGCCCGCGCTGGCGGTCCACGCGCTCGGCCGGGACGCGCGCCAGCTGGCGCAGGGTCCGGGCGCGCTCGGCGGTGGCCCGGCGGCCGTGGGACTGCAGCTGGCGGGCCGAGTCGCGGGCGGAGGCACGGGCGTCGCCGATCGTGACCGGGACGGCGGTCTCTGCCGCGTGCGTCGGGGTCGAGCAGCTCGCCGCGGCCACGTCGTCGAGCACCGTGCGGTCGGCGTGGTGCCCGAGGGAGGCGATCACCGGGATCGGCAGGAGCGCCACCGTGCGGCAGAGGGTCTCGTCCGAGAACGCGAGCAGATCGGCGACCGATCCGCCGCCGCGGGCCACGATCGCCACCTCGGCGCCCGCCGCGGCGAGGTCCTGCAGGGCCCGCCCGATCCGCGGCGCCGCCTGGCGGCCTTGCACCGGCGCGAAGGCCCAGACCAGCCGGCCCGCCCACCCGCGCCGTTGGAGCGCGGCGAGCACGTCGCCGCGCGCCTTGCCCTGCTCCCCGGTGACGACGCCAATGGTGCGCGGGAGGGCCGGGCGCCGCAGCCGCTTCTGCGGCTCGGTGAGGCCCTCGGCGGCAAGCTGCCCACGCAGGCGGGCGATCTGCGCGAGGAGGTCGCCTTCCCCGGCAGGACGGAGCGCGGTGGCCCGGAAGCTGAAGGACGGGGAGGCTGTGGCGCTGCCGCCGTAGTAGTCGCAGCCGCCCGCGACGACGACCTGGGCGCCGTCGGCGAGCGCCCCCTCGGGCAGCCCGAGCCGGTCGAGGTCGGACCGCCAGACCGAGACCGGCACCGCGCCCCCGGCGTCGCGCAGCTCGAAGTAGGCCTGGACCTTCGACGTGCCGAGGTTGCTCACTTCGCCAAACAGCTGGACCCGCCGGAATCCTCGCAGGCGATCGCGCAGCGCCCGCGCGTACTCGCCAACCGGGAACGGTCCCGGCAGGTCCACCCCCTCGATGCCGGCCGGGGGCCCGGCGAGCCCCGGGGCGGCGGACGCCTCGCCTGGGGCGGGGCGCTCAGGCACGGCCAGCGCCGGCAGCCGCGAGGGCCCGGACCGCCGCCGCCTTGTCCGGGCCGGACGGAACCGCGACGAGGGTGGTTGCCCCGGCGCCGGCGTAGGCGGCCAGGCGGGCGTCGAGGCCGGCGGGCGTGGTGCAGATGCAGGCCGCGTCGATCAGCTCGTCGGTGAGCGCCATCGCCGCGCCCACCCGGTCCCCGGCGAGCATCTTCTCCTGGCACTCGCGCGCCGCGGCCCCGTGCCCATAGCGGTCGGCCACGTCGACGTAGAAGTTCTTCTCCTTCGCCCCCATGGCGCCGAGATAGAAGGCCAGCCACGGGCGGACCTGGTGGCGGGCCTCGGCACGGTCCTCGTGCACGGCGAGCGGGACGACCGGCGCGATGTCGATGTCGTCGAGCGCCCGGCCGGCCGCCTGCGCCCCGCGGCGCAGCGGGTCCATCATGAGCTCGGGCGCCTCCGGGCTGAGCAGGAACGGCAGCCAGCCGTCGGCGATCGCGCCGACCTGCTCGAGCGACTTCGGGCCGATGGCGCCGAGGTAGATCGGGATCCGCTCCTGCACCGGCCGGGTGAGGAGCTTCAGCGGCTTCCCGAGCCCGCTGCCGCCGTGGGCGCCGTCGAGCGGGATGGTCCAGTGGGTGCCGGCATGCTCGAGCGGCCGGCGCTCCAGCGCCGCGCGCACGATCTCGACGTACTCGCGCGTGCGGGCGAGCGGCTTCGCGAACGGGACGCCGTACCAGCCTTCGGAGACCTGCGGCCCTGAGACGCCGAGCCCGAGCCGGAAGCGGCCCCCGCTGAGGACGTCGAGGCTGGCAGCGGCCATGGCCGTGGCCGCCGGCTGGCGGGCCGGGATCTGCATGAGTCCCGAGCCGAGGGCGATCCGCTCGGTCGTGCCGGTGAGGCGGCCGAGCACGGACACCGCATCCTGGCCCCACGCCTCCGAGATCCACACGGAGTCCAGGCCGAGCTCGTCGCCGAGGCTGGCGAGGGACACCTGCTCCTCGGGCGTGAACCAGGGCCAGTAGGCGAGGAAGAGGCCGATGCGCATGACCGCGAGCGTAGCGGGCGGGCTCGTCGGGACCGCGGCCGTTTTCCTCAATCCGCGTCGCCGCGTGCCGAGTACCGAACTGATGTGATCCGCATCGACGCGCTGACGATCCTGCTCGCGGTCAGCGGTGCCGCGTGCCTGGGGCTGACCGGCCTCGTCATCGGGCGCAAGGGCGCACGCGATCGCCGTGAACGGCGCTTCTCCGAGCGCCGGCGCCGCTATGCCGCGACGTTGCGGCGCGGCGATCCGGCCCACCTCCGGGCCATCGCGCAGGAGGCTGCCCAGGACGGCACCGCGCAGGTCGATCTGGCGATTGCCATGGATGCTGCCCGCGAAGGCCTCGGCCCGGAGCGGCTGGACGCGGTGGCCCGGGCGACCGAAGCGGCCGGACTCGTCCGCGTCCTGCGCGCCGCCCTGCGCTCGCACCGAGCCGTGGACCGAGGGCGCGCCGCGATGCTCATCACCCGTCCCGGTGTCCCGGCGGCGGCCGAGTTCGTCGCCCCGCTCGTGCGCGACCCGGACCCGGACGTGCGGCTGACCGCGATCGGCGGGCTCGCGGCGATCGGAACGCCTGACGCGGCCCGGGCGCTCATCGCGGCCCTCACGTGCGGCGCCACGGCGCCGGAGCGGATCGTCGAGCGGCTCGGCGCCCGGTGGGCGGTCGACACCGTCATCGCCGAGCTGGCCCGCGACGAGCCGACGGAGGTCCCGGTCGCCCGCGACGGGGTCCCGATCCGCGCCTCGCTCGCCCGCGCGCTGGGCCTGGCCGGAGACCCGCGCGCCGAGCCGGTGCTGCTCGGGCTGCTGGCCGGGGGCGGCGAGGAGGAGCGGGTCTCCGCAGCCCGGGCCCTGGGCACCGCCGGCGCCTCGGGAGCGGTCCCGGCCCTGATCGGCGCCCTCGAGGCGGAAGCGTGGCCGGTCCGGGCCCAGGCGGCGAAGTCGCTCGGCCGGCTCGGCGCGTCCGCCGCCGTGCCGGCGCTGGAGCGGCGGCTCGGGGATGCGGGGTGGTGGGTGCGGGCGAACGCGGCGGGGGCGCTGCAGGCGCTCGGCGCCCCCGGTCGCGACGCCCTGATCCGGGCGCTCACGAGCCCGGACACGTTTGCGCGCGACCGCGCTCGCGAGCAGCTGGCCCTGCACGCCGTGGCGCGAACGGGCGCCGCGTGACCAGCGTGCTGCGCGACGTGGTCCTCGGCGTCAACGCGTTCTTCCTCGCCTACCTCGTCGCCCTCCAGGCCATCAACTCGGCGCTCGTCGTGATCGGTTGGCGCGCGGTCGAGGACTACGTGCAGCGGCGGGCGATGCGCGACTACCGCTTCGTCGCCGAGTCGCCGCTTTCGATGCCTGTCTCGATTCTCGTTCCGGCCTACAACGAAGAGGCGACGATCGTGGCGTCGATCGCGGCGCTGCTCGAGTCGCAGTTCGTCGAGTTCGAGGTCGTGGTCGTCAACGACGGCTCGACCGACGCGACACTCGAGGCCGTCCGCGCCGCCTTCCGGATGGTGAGCGTTGAGCGGGTCCCGCGATCCCGGCTCGACACCGCACCCGTCCACGCGGTGTACGCCAGCCCGGTCGAGCCAAGGGTCGTGGTCGTGGACAAGGCCAACGGCGGCAAGGCCGACGCCCTCAACGCCGGGATCAAGTACGCCGTGTATCCGCTGTTCTGCGCGATCGACGCCGACACCCTGCTGGATCCGGGGGCGCTGTCGCGCCTGGTGTGGGAGTTCCAGGCCTCGCCCGACACAGTGGCCGCCGGCGGGATCGTCCGGATCCTCAACGGGTCGACGTTCCGGCACGGGCGGCTCGTCGACGTGCGCACCCCCCGCAGCGTCATCGCCAACCTGCAGATCATCGAGTACCTCCAGGCGTTCCTCGGGGGCCGGGTCGGCTGGTCGCGGACCGGGATGCTCCTGATCATCTCCGGCGCGTTCGGGCTCTTCCGCCGCGACGTGGTCGTCGAGGCCGGCGGGTACGACCCGCACACGGTGGGCGAGGACGCCGAACTGGTCCTCCGGCTCCACCGCCTGCGCCGCGAGCAGGGCCGGCCGTGCCGCATCACCTTCTTCCCGGATCCGATCTGCTGGACCGAGTGCCCGTCGTCCTGGCGGGTGCTCGCGCGGCAGCGCGACCGCTGGCAGCGCGGGCTGATCGAGATGGTCTCGAAGCACCGCGACATGGTGCTTCGGCCTCGGTACGGGCGCGTCGGCCTCGCGGCGCTGCCCTACTTCATCCTCTTCGAGCTGCTCGGCCCGGCCATCGAGCTGCTCGGCTACGTTGTCGTCGGGCTGTCCTTCGCCCTCGGGATGGTGTCGCTGCCCTTCGTCGCGCTCTTCGCGGCCACGGCGCTGACCTACGGGCTCGTGCTCTCGTTCGTGGTGATCCTGATGGAGGAGCGGGCCTTCCGGCGCTACCCGGACTGGCACGACCTCCGGCGCCTGGTCCTGGCTGCGGTCGCGGAGAATCTCGGCTACCGCCAGTTTCTCTCCCTCGTCCGGCTGCGGGCGTGGTGGACCGTCGGGCGCCGCCGGGACTGGGGCGAGATGAGCCGCACGGGGTTCGAGACGCCCGGACCCGGCGCCGAGACGGAGCTCGGCCCTGCGGCGCAGCCGCCGCGACTGGCGGCCTGACCTCAGCGGGGCCGCGTCGCGCCCACGAACTGCGTGAGCCCCGACGTGCGCCGCTGCACGTCGACCAGGCCGCGCGCCGTCAACGCGGCGGTGATCTCGCCACGCTCGAACATCCGCATGCCGCTGGGGGCGGCGACGATGTCCTGCCAGGTGCGGATCGGCTGTGAAGCGGCGCGGCACGACGTGAAGAGCGCGATCCGCCCGCCGGGGGTGAGAACCCGCACCATGTGGTCCAGCGCCTCGAACGGATCGGAGAACAGGTGCAGCGCGGCGAAGCAGCAGACGGCGTCGAAGCTCGCGTCGCGAAACGGAAGCCGGACGGCGTCGCCACGGACGTAAGCGATGTTGTCCTGCGCCGTGTCGGCGATCGCGCGGCCGAGCATCGTGGGGGACGCGTCGATCCCCACCGCGAGCCCCTCGGGGCCGACGGCATGTCCGAAGTGGCGCGTGAAGTTTCCGGGCCCGCAGGCGACGTCGAGCACCCCGTCGCCGTGGCGCAGGCCGAGCAGGCCGCGGGCGATCCGCAGCTCGTCGCCCATCCCGGGCCCCAGCAGGCCTTTGGCGAGGCGGCCCAGCGCCGGACGCCACCAGCGCTCGTAGACCGCCGGGACGATGCCCGTGAGCATCAGGTCCTGCGTCCGGCCGGTGGAGGGCGGCGGGTCGTCGCCCAGGAGGTCGATGTACCCGAGGGGGCTTGCCCCGCCGGGGCGCACCCGCGGCTCGAGCAGCGGCAGCGCGCGCTGCACGGGGTCCAGCGGGGCGGCGGGGGCGGCGGCCGGCATGCCCGGCGTCAGGCGTCCAGCTGCAGGGACGGGAGCGGGCGCTCGCCCTCCTGCCGCCCCTCGCCGCGGATCTCGCCGAGGCGGCCGAGCTGCTCGAGGCGGGCGATCTCGCGCTCGCCCTCCAGGCGGGCCGGGTGCCCGGCGGGGAGGGGGGCGATGAGCTTGGCGATCCGCGCGCGGAGCTGCAAGGCGAAGTGCGGAGTAGAGGCGCCGGTCAGGCCCCGGACGTCCTGCACCGTCACCTCGCGGTCGGCACGGCGGCGGTCGGGATGCTCGGCTTCGCTCACTGCTGGGTCTGTCCGGGGGCGGCGGTGTCGACCGGCACGATGTCGAGGAGGCTGTCGATCCGCGCCTGCACGGGAATCGAGATGGCCTTGTCGTCGCCGATCAGCCAGCCGTGATTGTAGACACCGCGCACCGGATCCTTGTCGTAGCCCGGCTGGATGTCGAGGAGATACTGCTCCAGCGCCTTGGGGAGCTGGGCGGCGTCCTGGAGGAGCAGGATCGGCCCGTAGGTCCCGCTCGACGAGAGCGGCGCGCCCGCCGTCGCGTCGAGCGGCCGGCCCGCGTTGGCGAACACGAGCCCGTGGCCGGGATCGACGACCCCCCACCCGAAGCCGCCGTCCAGGAAGCGCGCGAAGGCGATGGCGTTGCTCACGGGATCGGGCCCCGAGACGCGCTTGACGGTGCCGAACTTCCGCAGGGCGGCCAGGACCGCGTCCGGGACGACCGTGCTGGGTCCGAGCACGTAGATCTTCGGCTGCTGGTGGCGGCGCAGCGCCCGCTGCGTCGCCGCCGGGATGCCGGACTTCGCGACGTAGAGGATCGGGTCGCCGGCTTTCGCGGCCCAGCCGGCTGCCGGCATCGCGAACGCGGGCGCGGCGGAGGACGCGACGATCACGCGGTCACTCGGACGCCCGGCGAGGGACGACTGGAACTGGTCGATGGCGGCGGCCTGCGCAGCGGGGTCGTCCGCACTGTCGAGGGAGAACACCTCGTAGCCGTCCGGCTTGGCCGCGCCGGCAATCGAGACGACCTGGGCGCCGCTGGCGGCCCGGACGCCCCGGGGGCCGAGCTGCTTGAGCGCGTCGCGCGTCGCGCCCGGCACGTCGCTGCCGTCCGTCAGGAGCGTGGGCGCCCGCAGGGGGGAGGCCATGAGCACGGAGGCCGCGATCCCCGCCTGCCAGTTGTCCTTGTCGACCAGGGCGACCGCGCGCGGACGGGTGGCGGGCGACTGCGCGGTGAAGACCGCCTGCGCGGCGCCGGCCGCGTCCGCGGTCGGGTCGGCCCCGCCGATGCGCGTCGTGTTCTTGGTGGCGAAGCCCGGGAAGCCGAGGGACCGGGCCGCCTGGTCCTGATCGCCCTTCTTGCCGATGGCCGGCTTGTCCCCTTCGGCGCTGCCGCTGATCCCCTTGCCGCAGCCGGCAGTTGCGGCGAGGGCGGCGAGCAGCGCGAGCGCCGCGAGGCTGGAGCGGAGGGCCGGCATCGCGGCGCGGACCATACCCGTCGCGGCGCAGGATCCGTTGCAGCCTTCGGTAGGGTTTCGCCGACGCCGAATCCCGAAGGGACGCTTCGGGACCGGGGGACCCACTGTTGGTGGGGCGAATCCGCGCCGCAGCGCGCGGAAGCGGCCACGGTCGCGAGCCCGTCAGCTCACCCCGGAGGCCGACAGGGAGATGCCGAACAGCATGCGCAGCCACACGATTGCGGCGGTCACTGCCGCCATGACCATGGCGCTGGCGGGTCCGGCGGGCGCCGCGACCGGCGGCGCGGCCCCGGCTGCGCTGGCGCCGCAGGGCGGCACGGGCGGCATGGCGGTCGGCGCCCCGGCGCCGCCGTCCACGCGGGACAAGCCGGTCGTGCCCGGCGTGCGGGCGCGCCTGATCCGCGGCATCGCCTACGCGCCGGAGGCGGCGCCCCTCGCCGTCAAGCGGGCGATCTGGGCCGGGAACAAGCTCCAGAAGAAGCCGTACATCTATGGCGGCGGCCACGCGAGCTTCAAGCTCGACCGCGGGTACGACTGCTCGGGCACGGTGTCCTTCGTCATCCACGCCGCGGGCCTGCTTCCCTACTCGTACCCCGTCGACGCGACCGGCTTCTTCCGGTGGGGCCGCCCCGGGCGCGGCGAGTGGATCACGACGTATGCCAACGGCAGCCACGCCTACGTCGTGCTGGCCGGCCTGCGGCTCGACACGAGCGGAAACGGCGGACACGGGCCACGCTGGAATCTCGAGCCGCGCGACCCGTCGAGCTTCATCGCGCGGCATCCGGCCGGGTACTGAGCGAGGCGCTGGCGCACGCGGGCCGCGGGCGCGCGTCGGCTAGGCTTGGCGTCCGTTGCCGAATTGACCTCGAAGGAGGGACCAGATGGCGGGCCTCGCCGGGCGCATGTCCACCGTCGTGAAGGCGAAGATCTCGAAGATGCTCGACAAGGCCGAGGATCCCTCGGAGACCCTCGAGTACAGCTATCAGAAGCAGATCGAGCTGCTGCAGAACGTCAAGAAGGGCATCGCCGACGTCGTCACGTCGAAGAAGCGCCTCCAGCTCCAGTCCCAGAAGCTCGAGCAGCAGGTCGTCAAGCTCGACACGCAGGCGCGCCAGGCGCTCGGGGCCGGCAACGAGGAGCTCGCGCGCATGGCGCTCGAGCGCAAGCAGCTCGCGCAGACCGAGCTGCAGTCGCTCGACCAGCAGGTCGCGGAGCTCGAGCGCCAGCAGGAGTCGCTCACCGAGAACGAGAAGAAGCTGCGCGCCAAGATCGAGGCGTTCCGGACCAAGAAGGAAGTCGTCAAGGCCCAGTACTCGGCCGCCGAGGCCCAGGTGAAGATCTCGGAGGCCGCGACGGGCGTCGGCGAGGAGATGGCCGACGTCGGGCTCGCGATGCAGCGGGCGATGGACAAGACCGAGGGGATGCGGGCGCGGGCGGCAGCCGTCGAGGAGCTCGAGAAGGCCGGGACGTTCGAGGATCTGACCCAGCTCGGCGAGCCCAACGACGACATCGACCGCCAGCTCGCGCAGCTGACGTCGAGCACGGCCGTCGACGACGAGCTGGCGAAGATGAAGGCATCCCTCGGCGGGGGCGCGGCGCCCGGCGGCGAGCTGGGTGCCGGCAGCGAGGGCGCAGCCCCCGAGGCTGGCGGTGCGGCCGAGGCCGCGCCCGCCGAGGAGGCGCCGAAGCCGGAGGGCCAGGCATGATCGTCCGGATCGCGACCGAAGGGCAGTTCGAGCTGCCCGACGGCGACGCCCAGAAGCTCAACGAGCTCGATAACTCCGCGGTGGCCGCGGTCGAGGCTGGCGACCAGGACCGCTTCCACGCGCTGTTCGAGGAGATGCTCGCGATCGTGCGGGAGCACGGCCGTGCGCTCGGCGACGAGGAGCTGCTCGAGTCCGACGTCATCCTCCCGCCGGCGGACACGACGTTCGTCGAGGCGACCGAGGACTTCACCGGCGAGGGCCTGATCCCGGGATAGCCCGGCCCGGCCCGGGCCATCACCCGGATGGCCAGCCGCCGCGGTCGAAGGCGATCGCGGCGGGATCGTCGACCTCGACGCGGGCGACCCGCAGCTCGTGGTCGTCCCAGATCTTCACCGCCGCGAGGACGGTCGTGGCCAGGACGCGCGGCGCGGTCACGGGGCGCACGCTCGGGTGGGCGGCGAGGGCAGCGCTCCAGCCGACACGCTGGCCGCGGATGAGCTCCGCGGTCGGCGCCTGGATGGTGCGCTCACCGACCGGCGTGCCGAGGAAGTCGTGGAACTCGCCGACCAGCCAGTCGTACGAGGTTGCGGCCACGAGCAGGTAGGCGGCGGTGTCCGTCGCCGCCTGCGCAGCGGCCCCGACGGCCCGCAGCGCCGCCCACACCGCCTCGTCGGGCCGGTCGACCTCCAGCTCGGCGAGCCAGGCCGGCGGGGCGCCAGGGCCCGCCCGCCGGGAGAGGTCGATCGGCGGCGCGGAGCCCCGCCAGGCCGGCCCGGCCGGGATCTCGTGCTCGGCCAGCTCGTCCGACGGGACGCCGCCTTGGGCAAGCGCGTCGCGCAGCCGTCCGCTCACGACCTCTTCCGGCGTCGGCCCGATCGAGCGCAGCGGCGGCTTCGAGCCGCTGATCCAGGTCGCCGCGAGCGATGCGGCCGCCGCGAGGTCGGCGTCGCCTGCGTCGGCGAAGCTCAGCGGTGGACCTTCTTGGTGCGCGAGCGCTCCTCCTGGCGCTCAATGACCTGGGCGATGAGCCGGAGGATCTGCTCGTTGCCTTCCGCCTTCGCCTCGCCAGTGGCGAAGGCCCGGCGCCAGGCCTTGATGTTGCCCTTGGTCGCGAGCTCGTTGAAGGCGGCCCGCGGCAAGTACAGCCGCACGCGCGCGTCGGCGGCGATGTCCTTCGTCACCTTCGGGCCGGGCAGCTCGAGGCGGAACATCTGGACGTCGCGGCCGCCGCGGAACTCCAGGCCCACGACGAGCTTGAGGTTCGCCAGCGCGGGAACCTCGGCCACCGTGCGGTCGACTGCGGTCTCGATGAGGGCCTTTGCGTCCGACGCCACGCCCCGAGACTACCTGAGGCCCGGCGCGCCGCTGCCGCGCGCGATTGCCTACCCTGCCGTCGATGACCGCGCACACCGCCGAAGGCTGGTGGCTGGAGGAGGCCGGAGGCGCCGGCGCGGCGGCGGCACCGCCGCTGGCCGGCGACGTGCCTGCCGACGTCCTCGTCATCGGCGGCGGCTACCTGGGGATGTGGACGGCGTGGAACGTCCTGGAGCGCGAGCCCGAGGCCCGCGTCGTCGTGCTCGAGGCCGGGCGCTGCGGCCACGGCCCCAGCGGGCGCAACGGCGGGATGGCGAACTCGTTCACCGACCGCATGGCCGAGGTCCGCGAGGCGTTCGGGGACGGGCCCGCGCGGGCGCTCCTCGAGGCGTCGCAGGACGCCGTCCGGGGGCTGGGCCGGTGGTGCGAGGCAGAGGGCGTCGATGCCTGGTACCTGGCCCGCCCGCACCTCGACGTGTCCACGTCGGAGTCCCAGGACGGCGGGTGGGAGGCCACCGCGGGCGCGCTCGCCGCGCTCGGCCAGCCGGAGGAGCTGCGCCCGGCCGCGCCCGCCGAGGTGGCCGCGATCTGCGACTCGCCAGCCTTTCGCGAGGGCGCGATCGTCGCGACGGCGGCGACGGTGCAGCCCGGGCGGCTGGCGCTGGGCCTGCGGGACCGCCTCGCCAGCCGGGGGGCGGCGCTCCACGAGCGCTCCCGGGTGCGGAGCCTGCGGGCGGGGGCCGGCGGCGCGGTCGCCGAGACCGACGGCGGCCGGGTGATCGCCCGCCAGGCGGTGCTGGCGATCGGCGGCGCCGCGCTGGGGGTTCGTCCCTTGCGCGGGCGGATGAGCGTGGCCTCGAGCCACATCGCCCTGACCGAGCCGGTGCCCGACGTGCTCGAGGCCTGCGGCTGGACGGGCGGCGAGGGGATCACCGACCGCCGCACGCTGCTGCACTACTTCCGCACGACCCGGGACGGACGGATCGCCCTGGGCTGGGGCGGCGGGCGCATGGGCTTCGGTGCTCGCACGAGCGGCGTGCTCGAGGTCGATCCGGATGCGATCGCCCATGCCAAGGCCACCCTCGTGCGGTTCTTCCCGGCGCTCCATGGGCGCGCGATCACCCACGCGTGGGGCGGGCCGATCGACGTCGGGCCCGAGCATCTGCCGATGTACGGCACCCTCGACCCCGGCGTGCACTACGGGTTCGGCTTCACCGGCAATGGCGTCGCCCCGTCCTACCTGGGCGGCCAGATCCTCGCGGCGATCGCGCTGGACCGGCGCGATGCCGTGACGCGGCTGCCGCTCGTCGAGCCCCATCCCAAGCGGTTTCCGCCCGAGCCGTTTCGCTGGGTGGGCGGCAGCGCGATTCGGACGGCCTTCGTGCGCCGCGACCGCCTCGAGGAGGAGGGCGCCGGCGTGGACCCCGTCACGGCGTTCGTGACCAGCCTGCCCAAGCGCCTGGGCATGAACCTGCCGCGGTAGGCGCCGGCGCTGCGCGCGGTCAGGCGCCGCGGGTCTCGCCGCTGGCGTCGGCGATCCGGCCCTCGTTCGGGCTCATCGGGTCAGCAGCTTGAACGCGTGGTCCCAGCTCCCGCGCTGCAGCCCGATCGCGACCCACAGGACGCACAGCGACTCGAGCTCCCGCGAGCGCTCGATGCCGCCGACGTCGATCGCGGGCCAGCCGAAGGCGGCGAGCACGGCGCTCACCGCCGCCTTGGCGCCGTCGTCGTTGCCGGCAATGAGCATGTCCGGCGGTCCTCCCGGGAGGTCCGGATCGACCATGAGCGTGTTCCCGACGGTGTTGAACGCCTTGACGACCATGGTCCCCGGCAGCCGCTGCTGCAGGTGCTCGCCGGCGGACTCGGTGTGCCCGACCTCGAGGCCGGGCGGCATCGTGTCCCCGAAGACGAGCGGGTTGGTGGCGTCGACCAGGATCTTCCCGTCGAACGCGCCCGGCCCGGCCGCGTCGAGGACGCCGTGGAGCGCGTCGCTGGCACCGCGCACGGCGAGGAACACCATGTCGCCGGCCGACGCGGCTTCGGCGAAGGAGCCCAGCCGCACGCCCGCCGCCTGTGCCCAGGCCGCGAGCTCGGGGTCGCCGGGCCGGCTCGTCCCGAGGGTGGCGGGGATTCCCTTGGCCACGAGCCCGGCGGCCAGGGTCGTGCCGACTTGGCCGCTGCCGAGCACGCCGGCGGCGGAAGGAAGGGATGCAGTCATGGGTGGCCTCCTCAGGCGTTCTCGGGCAGCGCTCTCCCGACCAGCGTAGGCACTCCGGGGCCGCCCCGCCTGATGGGCGCGGGCCGCTAGATCTTGTGCCGCTGCAGCAGCTTCTTGCCGATGACCATGCGCTGGATCTCGCTCGTGCCCTCGCCGATGAGCAGCAGCGGGGCGTCGCGGTACAGGCGCTCGATCTCGTACTCCTTCGAGTACCCGTAGCCGCCGTGGATCCGGAAGGACTCCTCGACGCAGAAGCGGCCGGCCTCCGAGGCGAAGAGCTTCGCCATGCCGGCCTCGAGGTCCGAGCGCTCGCCGGCGTCCTTGAGGCGGGCGGCGCGCAGCGTCATGAGCCGGGCGGCATCGACCTGGGTGGCCATGTCGGCGAGCTTGAACTGGATCGCCTGGTGCTGGGCGATCGGCTTGCCGAACGTCTTGCGCTCCTGGGAGTAGCGCAGGGCGAGCTCCAGGGCCCGCTGGGCGATACCCACGCCGCGGGCGGCGACGTTGACGCGGCCGACCTCGAGCGCGTCCATCATCTGGACGAAGCCCTGGCCGAGGCCGGCCTCGCCGGCGAGGATGTTCTCGGCGGGGCAGCGGTAGCCGTCGAAGACCAGCTCGGTGGACTCGACGCCCTTGTAGCCCATCTTCTTGATCTTGGGCGGCACGGTGAACCCGGCCCACTCGCCCGTGTTCTCGTGAACGCCCGGCTCCTTCTCGGCGATGAAGCACGTCATGCCCTTGTAAGCGGGCTCCGCGGCGGTGTCGGTCTTGACCAGCACGAAGCAGATCCCCGACATCAGCCCGTTGGTGACCCACATCTTCTGCCCGTTGATCTCCCACGCGCCGTCGTCGAGCGGCTTCGCGGTCGACTTGATCCCCTGGACGTCGGACCCGGCCTCGGGCTCGGACAGGGAGAAGGAGGCCCGCAGGTCGCCGGTTGCCATGCGGGGCAGGAACCGCTCCTTCTGCTCGTCGGTGCCGAACTTCATGAGCAGGTAGGAGCCGATGAAGTGGGTGTTCACGATCCCCGAGATGGAGATCCAGCCGCGCGAGAGCTCCTCGACGATCATCGAGTACGTCGTGAGGTCCAGGCCCATCCCGCCGTACTCCTCGGGAATCGTCACGCCGAAGAGTCCCAGCTCGCGCATCTGCGCCACGATCGGCTCGGGGAACTCGTCCTCGTGGTCGTAGTGCTCGGCGTTCGGGATGATCTGCTCGTCGACGAACTGGCGCACCATGTCGGTGATTGCCTTCTGCTCGTCGGTCTTGTCGTTCAGGGCGGGGGCGACGGCCATGAGAGGCGCCTCCAAGGTCGAGGTCGCGGGGGAGAGGGGTCGTTCGAGGATACCGCTGGCACCGTGGTCTACGGCGTCCGGGGCGGCCCGGCTCAGAGCGTCAGGCCGATCCAGACGATCGCCAGCGACAGGAGGAAGATCGCCGCTTCGAGGGCGTGCCAGGCCGGCTTGCGCATGTGCCACACCACCAGGACGGCCGTCGCGGCCACGAGCCCGAGCTTCAGGTGCAGCTTCGGCTCGGACCAGAGGTGGAAGTGCGACGCCATCGCGGCGCCGGTGGCGAGCAGCACGGCGATGGCGATCAGCGTGCCCCAGCCGAATCGCCGGGCCATCGCCTTCAGGCGCTCCCGGTTGGGGTCGGCCCGCTCGACCGGGACGACCACGGCGGCCAGGAAGAGCTGGCCGCCGACGAAGAAGGCCATGGCGATGACGTGCAGCCAGACGACGGCGTCCCAGAAGGCCATTGGCCGGCGATCGTAGCGGCGGACGGGGCCGCGAACCCTCTAGCCTGATCCGCCGTGAACTTCGCCCGCGATGTTGTCGACGCCGCGCCGGCCGGCCGCCTGGCGTTCGTGTCGCTGGCCCGGGACGGGGCGCGACGGGAGTGGACCTTCGGCGAAGTCGCCGACCGCAGCGCCCGCCTGGCCGGGACGCTCGCTGCCCGCGGGGTGCGGCGCGGGGACGTGGTCACGACGCTCATCGGCTCGACGCCGGACTGGGTGTTCGCCATGGTCGCCGCGTTCCGGCTCGGCGCCGCCGTCCTGCCGTGCAACGAGCAGCTGCGCGCCCACGACCTCGAGCTGCGGCTCGCCGCCGCGCGGCCCCGGATCGTGCTCTGCGACGAGCGCGACCGGGCCGAGCTCGAGGCGGCCCGGCCCGACGCGGAGGTGCTGCTCGTCCCGGACGAGTCCCTGTACGCCGCGGAGCCCGCGCCCGCGCCGGACCTGGCCGGCGAGGACCCGGCGATCGTGATCTTCACCAGCGGGACGACGGGCGAGCCGGTCGGCGTGGTCCACGGGCAGCGCTACCTCCCAGGCCAGCGGCTGCAGGCCGAGCGGTGGTTCGGGGCGCGCCCGGGCGACCTGGCCTGGTGCACGGCCGCCAGCGGCTGGTCCAAGTCGGCCCGCAACGTCTTCGTGGCGCCCTGGCTCTGCGGCGCCGCCGCGCTCCTGCACGACGGGCGGTTCGATCCGGCCGAGCGCCTCGACCTGCTGGAGCGGGAGGGCGTCAGCGTCCTGTGCATGGCGCCGACCGAGTATCGCGTGATCGCCAAGCGCGCACAGCTGCGGGCGCTGCCGGCGGTGCGCGAGCTCGTCGCCGCCGGCGAGGCGCTCAACCCGGAGGTGCTGCGCGCGTGGCGCGATGCCACCGGCGTCGACGTGCGGGACGGCTACGGGCAGACCGAGACCGGGCAGACGACCGGCAACCTCGCCGGGGAGCCGGCCCGCCCGGGGTCGATGGGGCGCCCCCTCCCCGGGATCGGGCTGCATGTGCAGGACGGCGAGCTCGTGCTCGATCCGGCCACGGATCCGACGTTCTTCGTGCGCTATCTCGATCCGGCGGCCCCGCCCCCCGACCGGTCCGCCCCCTGGCACACCGGGGACCGGGTGCGCGAGGACGAGGAGGGCTACCTCTACTTCGAGTCGCGCGCCGACGACGTGATCATCTCCGCCGGCTACCGCATCGGGCCCTTCGAGGTCGAGTCGGCGCTCGTCACGCACGACGCCGTGGCCGAGGCTGCCGTCGTCGCGGCGCCCGACGACGAGCGCGGCGCGGTCGTCCGGGCCGTCGTGGTCCTGCGCGACGGCCGCGAGCCGAGCGACGCGCTTGCGGCCGAGCTGCAGGACCACGTCAAGCACGAGACGGCGCCGTACAAGTACCCGCGGATCGTGGAGTTCGCCGAGGCCTTGCCGAAGACGGCCTCGGGGAAGGTCCGCCGGGCCGCGCTGCGCGGCCCGGGCGCTCCGTGATTCCGCTGCTCTGCGGCCTCGGGACGGCGATCGCGTTCGCGGCCTCGACGGTCTGCTCGTCCCGATCGGCGCGCATGCTCGGGTGGGCGTCGGCGGCGGCCTGGGTGATGCTGGCCGGGTTCGCGGTCTCGGTCCCCGTCGCCCTGGCCGGCGGAGTGCCGGACGGCCTCGATGCGGCGTCGGGCGGCTGGCTCCTGCTCGCGGGTGCGGGGAACCTCGGCGGGATCCTTCTCACGTACTCGGCCCTGCGGGTGGGCAAGGTGGGAATCGTGGCGGCGATCGTCTCGACCGAGGGCGCGGTGGCGGCGCTCATCGCCGTGCTCGCCGGCCAGGCGCTCGCTCCGGCGGCGGGCGCCACGCTCGCGGTCATCGCGGCCGGCGTCGTGCTCGCCGCCCTGGCCCCCGGCGCCGAGGCGCCGGACGCTCCGAGCGCCCACGGCGGCGCGCGGGCGGTGACCGCCGCCGTGATCGCCGCCGGCACCTTCGGCGCGAGCCTCTATGCGACCGCGAAAGCCGGGGCGACGCTCCCGGTCACCTGGGCCGTGCTCCCCTCGCGCGTCATCGGGGTGGCGGTCCTGGCGATCCCGCTGGCCGTCGCCGGCCGGCTGCGCCTCACCCGGCCGGCGGCACCGCTCGTCGTGACCTCGGGCCTGTGCGAGATCGTGGGGTTCGGCCTGTTCACCGTCGGGTCCCGCGAGGACATCGCCGTGACCTCGGTGATCGCGTCCCAGTTCGCCGCGATCGCCGCGATCGCCGCCTTCGTGCTCTTCGGCGAGCGCCTGCGCCGGCTGCAGGTGGCGGGCGTGGCGCTCATCGTCGCCGGCGTCGCGGTGCTCGCGGCCGTGCAGGCGTAGGCGGGCTCGCCCCTACCCCCGGATCCGCTCGCCCTTCGGGTCGAACAGCGGCGCACGGGCGACCGTGCCGGGGATCCACTCGCCGAAGATCTCCACGGCGACCTCGGTGCCGGGCGTGGCGTGCTCGGGCGGGAGGTAGGCGAACGCGATCGACTTCCCGATCGTGAAGCCGTAGCCGCCGGTCGTCACCCGCCCGGAGATCTCGCCGCCGATCCGGACGGGCTCGTTGCCGAGGGCCACCGAGCGCGGATCCTCCAGGGTCAGGCAGGCGAGCTTGACCCGCGGCCCGCGCTCCCGGGCGTCGACGAGGGCCTGGCGCCCGATGAACCCGCCGGGCTTGTCGACCTTCACCGCGAAGCCGAGGCCCGCCTCGTCGGGGGTCTCGTCAGGCGTGATGTCGGCGCCCCACACGAGGTAGCCCTTCTCGAGCCTCAGGGTGTCGATGGCCTTGTAGCCGGCGGCCACGAGCCCCTGCGGCTGGCCGGCCTCCCAAAGGGCCGACCACAGGGTGGCGCCGAACTCCGACGGGCAGTAGAGCTCCCAGCCGAGCTCGCCGACGTAGGTGACCCGCAGCGCGCGGATCGGCACCCCGCCGACCGTCAGCTCCCGGGTCGTCATGTAGGGGAAGGCCTCGTTCGAGAGGTCGGCGGGCGTGAGCGGGGCGAGGATGTCGCGGGCCTTCGGCCCCCACAGGCCGAAGCAGGCGTACTGCGACGTGACGTCCGTGACGCGCACGCTCCCGTCTCCGGGCAGGTGCGTGCGGAGCCAGCCGAGATCGTGGTTCCCGAACGCCGTGCCCGTGACGATCCGGAACTCCTCCTCGCCCAGGCGGGTGACGGTGAAGTCGCATTCGATCCCGCCGCGGCGGTTGAGCATCTGCGTGTAGGTGATCTGGCCGACGCCCCGGGCGACCTCGTTGGCGCACAGCGACTCCAGGAACGCCGCGGCGCCGGGGCCGGTGATGTCGAGCTTGGCGAACGAGGACTCGTCGAACAGGCCGGCGGCCTCCCGCGTGCCTGCGTGCTCGGCGCCGATCGCGGGCGACCACAGCATGCCCGCCCACCCTCGCGGCCGCAGCGACTCGTCGCCCGCGGCGGCGTTGGAATCGTAGAAGTTCACGCGCTCCCAGCCGGACTTCTCGCCGAAGGACGCGCCATGCGCCAGGTGCCAGCCGTAGGCCGGAGAGACCCGCAGCGGCCTCCCGGCCTGGCGCTCGTACCCGGGGTACTTGATGTCGTAGTAGGTCTCGTAGACCTCGCGGGCGCGAGCCAGCGTGTGCGACGGGGAGCGGTAGTGGCTCCCGAAGCGGCGGATGTCCATGTGCCAGAGGTCCAGGCTCGGCTCACCGTCGACGATCCACTCGGCCATGACCTTCCCGATGCCGCCGGCGCCCGCGAGGCCGTGCGCACAGAACCCCGCGGCCACGAAGAAGCCGCGCACCTCGCTCTCGCCCAGGCAGAACTCCCCGTCGGGCGTGAACGCCTCTGGCCCGTTGATGAGCCGGGTGACCGTGATGTCGTCCATCACCGGCACGCGCCGCTTGGAGTTCTCGACGATCTCCTCGAAGCGGTCCCACTCCTCCTCGAGCAGGCGGCCGTTGAAGTCCTGGGGGATGGCGTCGAACCCGCCCGGCCCGGTCAGCGCCCACGGCGCCGACTGGCGCTCGTAGCCGCCCATCACGAGCCCGCCGCCCTCCTCGCGGAAGTAGATGAGCAGGTCGGGGTCGCGCAGCGTGGGGAGGTGCTGGCCCGGCGTGCGCTCGCGGAACGGCTGGGTCACGAGGTACTCGTGGGCGAACGGGATGATCGGCACGCGCACGCCAGCCAGGCGGGCGATCTCGGCGGCGTACATGCCGCCGGCGTCAACGACGATCTCGGCCTCGATGTCGCCCTTCTCGGTCCGCACCCCGGCCACCCGGCCGTCGCGGACGTCGATGCCCGTGACTCGGGTGTTCGTGAAGATCCGCACGCCGCCGCGGCGCGCGCCGTCGGCCAGCGCGTAGGTGAGCTGGGACGGGTCCAGGTAGCCATCGGTGGCCAGGTAGGCGCCCCCGAGCACGCCGCCGGTGTCCATGAGCGGAAACATGGACTGTGCCTCCTGGGCGCTGATGAGCTCGAGCGGGAGCCCGAACGTCTTGCCCCAGCCGGCCTGGCGGCGCAGCTCCTCCAGCCGCTCCGGAGACGACGCGAGCCGGATCCCGCCGCACTCGACCCAGCCCGGATCGAACTCGGACTCCTGGCCCAGCCGCCGGTAGAGCTCGACGCTGTACATCATCATCTTCGTGAGGGACACCGAGCCGCGCAGCTGGCCGACCAGGCCGGCGGAGTGGAACGTCGAGCCGCTCGTCAGCTCCTTGCGGTCGACGAGGACCGTGTCCGAGAAGCCGAGCTGCGCGAGGTGGTAGGCGATGCTCGTCCCGCCGACGCCCCCGCCGATGATCACGCAGCGGGCACGGGCAGGCGGGGTGCGGTCAATGGCCACGGGCGTCCTCCAGCCAGGTTGGGAAGCGGGGGTCGGCGGCAGCGTGCTCCAGCCGCGCGAAGTGCTCGGCCGCGTAGGCGGCGAAGTCGAAGTCGAGCTCCGAGACCGTGGTCTGCACGACCCCCCACATGGCCTCGCGGAAGTCCGACATCACCCGCATGAGCCGCAGGCAGGCGAAGCGGCGCGCGGTCGGCGCCTCCTCGAAGTAGAGGCCGAGGAGGCGCCTGTCGGCGGCCTCGTCGAATCCGTTGTTGACGGACAGGTTCGCGAGGTCGAAGTAGCGGTCGCCCATCCCGGCGTACTCCCAGTCCACGATCCGCACCCGGGTGCCGTCGTGGATGAAGTTCGCCGTGAGGAGGTCGTTGTGGCAGGGCACCGGACGGTGCTCGGGGCCGACGAGCACCGGCTCGATCGCGTCGGCGATCGCCTTCGCGCGGTCGTAGGCCGCCGGAATCTCGCCGCCGCGCTCCAGGGCGGTGTCGCGGAACTGCTCGACGAGGCGAAAGGCGTCGAAGCGGGTCGGCAGGGCCGGGCCGCCGTGGATTGCCCGCAGCGCCGCGGCCACCTCGCCGAGCGGGCCGTCGCCCGCCAGCTCCGCGGTCGTGACCGGACGGCCCGGGATGAAGCGGGTGACCAGGCACCCGGCGTCCTCGAGGAACGCGGCGACCTCGGGGGCCACGCCGGCGGCAGCAGCGGCGGCCGTCGCGTCGCGCTCGGCGGTCCGGCTGATTCCGAGCAGGCCCGTGTCCCGGCCGGCAATCCGCACGACGTACTCGCCGTCACCGAGGGCCACCCGGAAGTTGCGGTTCGTGATGCCCCCGTCCAGCGGGACGGGCTCGCCCGACAGGGGGCCGAGCGCCGGCTCGAGCCGCGTGACGAGGCTGGCGATCTGGGTGTCAGGCATGGGACAGCACCTCCCGGGGGACATCGACGAGGAAGCGGGCCTGCTCGCCGCGAAACACGTCGTGGGCGTGCTCGATCGGCAGGTCCCCGTCGGCGAACGCGGTCCGCTCGATTCGCATCAGGGGCGCGCCGCGGCGGACGCCGAGCGCGCGCGCCTGGGCGGCGCTGGCGACGGCGGGCTCGAGCGCCTCGGTAGCGCGCACCGGCGCGAGGCCGTAGCGGTCGCGCAGCAGCGCATAGAGGGAGCCGGTGAGGTCGGCGGCCTCGATCCCGGGCAGCCGGCCGGCGGGCAGCCACGAGTCCTCGAGGGCCAGCGGGATCCCGCCGCCCGTGCGGATCCGCTGGATCCGCACGGCAGGCTCGCCGGGCGCCAGGCCCAGCGCGGCGGCCACCGCCGGCGGGGCCGCGGCGACCCGCCTGGCGCTCCGGACCGTCGCGCCCGGCTGCAGGCCGGCCCGGCGGACGTGCTCGGTGAATCCCGCGACGCGCCGCAGGTCGTGGGCGAGGCGGGGCGGGCAGACGAACGTGCCGCGACCCACGCCGCGGGTGATGAGGCTGCGGGCGGCCAGGGAGCCGAGCGCCTGCCGAACCGTCATCCGGCTGACGCCGAGCGCCTCGGCGAGGTCGCGCTCGGCGGGCAGCCGGGTGCCGGCCGGAAGGTCCCCGGCGGCGATCCGGGCGGCCAGCCGCGCCTCGATCTGCTCGTGGGCGGCCAGCGCGCCGGAGCCGCGGCGGGGGCGCCAGCGCGGCCCGAGCACGCGGCGGGCGCCGGGCGCAGCGCGGATGTCGGCGCGGGCGGTCATTGGTCTAGTCCATTGGCGACCCTAGGCGCGGGCGGCCGCGCCTGTCAAGGGCATGCGGCCCGGCCCAGCGTCGCACCGGGCTGGCGGCATCCCGTTACCGTTGCCGCATGGAGCGCAGCCCCGCGATCGCCGCCGTCTTCGAGCCGGTCGCCCCGCCGAGCACCTTCGAGGAGACGGTGGCCCGGCTCGGCACGGCGATCCGCGTCGGGGTGCTGGCCCCGGGAACCCGCCTGCCGCCCGAGCGCGAGCTGGCCGACCAGCTCTCGATCAGCCGCTCGACGCTGCGGGCGGCGATCACGACCCTCGTGCAGAGCGGGCTGCTCGCCTCCGTCCGCGGCCGCGGCGGCGGCACGTTCGTCTCCGCCGAGCCTCCGCTCACCGGACCGCCGTGGTTCGGCGCGCCAGGCGCCGCGCGCCTCGGGCGGGCGGCCCGCGACGTCCTCGACGAGCGCGTGGCCGTGGAGACCGGGGCAGCGGTCCTGGCTGCCGAGCGGCGCACCGACGAGGACCTGGCCGCGATGGCCGCGCAGGTCGAGCGCATGGCCGCGGTCGAATCGGCCGATTTCGAGGACTTCGACGAATATCGGCGCGCCGACATCCGGTTCCACATCGCCCTCGCCGAGGCGGCCGACTCCCCGCGGCTCGTGGCGATGATGACCGAGGTCCAAGGCCGCATGAGCGACCTCATCACCCGCATTCCCCACCCGGAGGAGGTGCTGATGCGGTCCAACGACCAGCATCGCCGCCTCGTGGGCCTCCTGCGCAAGCGCGACGGGGCGGGCGCCGCCCGCCTGGCCCGCGAGCACCTCGAAGGCACCGAGCACATCCTCGAGGGCCTCATGCCGGCCGCCGCCGACACGGCGCCGCCCCCGCCGCCGCGCGTCGCGCGGTGACCCTGGGCGGGCCGGCGCGTTGACACCCGCGCGCCGGCGGGACTAGGTTCACGAACCATGCCAATGACCATCGACGACCTCGAGACCCAGGTTGCGGAAGGCGCCGTCGACACGGTGCTGTTCGCGATCACCGACATGCAGGGCCGGCTCCAGGGCAAGCGCCTGACCGCCCAGCACTTCCTCGACGTCGTGCGCAGCCACGGTGCCGAGGCCTGCAACTACCTGCTGGCCGTGGACGTCGACATGGACACCGTCGAGGGCTACGAGATGGCCTCGTGGGAGACCGGCTACGGCGACTTCCAGATGGCGCCCGACCTCGGGACGCTGCGGATGATCCCCTGGCACGAGGGAACTGCGCTGTGCCTCGCGGACCTCCAATGGCACGACGGCACGGGCGTCCCGGCGTCGCCGCGCCAGATTCTCAAGGCCCAGATGGCCCGGCTGGCCGAGCGCGGCTGGGAGGCCTTCGCCGGGACCGAGCTCGAGTTCATCGTCTTTCGCAACACCTACGAGGACGCCTGGCAGCGGGCCTACCGCGACCTCGAGCCGGCCAACCTCTACAACGTCGACTACTCGCTGCTCGGCACCGCCCGCGTCGAGCCGCTCATCCGCCGCATTCGCAACGCCATGGCCGGGGCCGGCATGACCGTGGAGAACTCCAAGGGCGAGTGCAACTTCGGCCAGCACGAGATCAACTTCCTCTACGGGCCGGTGCTCCAGGCCGCCGACGAGCACTCGATCTACAAGAACGGGGCCAAGGAGATCGCCGCCCAGGAGGGGATGGCGATCACGTTCATCGCGAAGTTCGATCAGCGCGAGGGCAACTCGTGCCACATCCACCTGTCGGTGCGCGGGCAGGACGGGACGCCGATCTTCGCCGAGCACCCCGAGATCTTCGACGCCTTCCTGGCCGGGCAGCTGGCTGCGCTGAGCGACCTGACGCTCTTCTATGCGCCGAACATCAACTCCTACAAGCGGTTCGCGAAGGGCTCGTTCGCCCCGACGGCCGTGGCCTGGGGCCACGACAACCGCACGTGCGCGCTGCGGGTGGTCGGCCACGGGCCGGCGAAGCGGCTGGAGCTGCGGCTGCCGGGCGCCGACGTCAATGCCTACCTGGCGCTCAGCGCGATGATCGCGGCGGGGCTGCACGGTGTGGACGCGGGCCTCGAGCTCGAGCCGCCGACGACGGGAAGCGCCTACACGTCCGACCGCCCCACCGTGCCCGGCACGCTGCGCGACGCGCGCGACCTGTTCGCCGCCAGCCCGATCGCCCGCGCGGCGTTCGGCGACGCCGTGGTGGACCACTACCTGAACAACGCCCGGGTCGAGCTCGAGCAGTTCGACTCCGCCGTCACCGACTGGGAGCTCTTCCGCGGCTTCGAGCGCTTGTGAGCCGTCCGGTCGTCGGTGTCACCGCGTCGCTCGAGACGATGCGGTCCGGGGCGTGGGCCGAGCTGATCGCCGGGACGCCGTTCGCCTACTGCCAGGCCATCCAGCGGGCCGGGGGCCGCGCCGTGATCCTCGTCCCCGATCCCGCCGACACTGCGGCGCCCGAGGGCGTGCTTGCCACGCTGCAGGGACTGATCGTCACCGGGTCCTCCAGCGATCTCGATCCCGCCCTCTACGGGGCGCCGGCGCACGCAGCGACGGATCCGGTTCCGGCGGTGCGCGACGAGTTCGACGTGGCGCTCACGCGCGCGGCGCTGGCGGCCGGCCTGCCGCTGCTCGGCGTCTGCCGCGGCATGCAGGTCCTCAACGTGGCCTGCGGCGGGACCCTCGAGCAGCACCTGCCCGATGCGGTCGGCCACAGCGACCACCAGGGCCCGCCGGGCACCCATGCCGAGCACCCGGTCCGGCTCGAGCCAGGCTCGCTCGCCGCGGCGGCCGCCGGCGGCGAGCGAGCCGAGGTCAAGAGCTATCACCACCAAGGCCTCGCGCGGCTCGGCGCCGGGCTGCGCGCCACGGGCTGGTCGGACCTCGACGGGATCGTCGAGGCAGTCGAGCGGCCGGGCGGCTTCGTCCTCGGCGTGCTCTGGCACCCCGAGGAGGACCCCGGCTCTCCGGTCATCCCGGCGCTCGTGGCGGCGGCTGCCGGCGGCGCGGATCCGGGCGCTGGGCCGGTCCGGCCCCGGTCGCATTGACATTCGTCCGGGCATCGGCATAGGGTCTGGACGGCAGTGGATCGCTGGGCAGACCTTTAGCCCGGCGGACCAGGCTGGCAGACCGATGGAACAGGCCACGGCCGCGTGAGCGGCCACCCTTGAGGAGGGGTGCACGCGCATGAGCAGCACAGACGCCACGGTCAAGAAGACCGACGAGGAACGGCTCGCCGAGCTCGGCTACCGGCAGGACCTGAAGCGGTCGTGGAGCGGGTTCCAGAACTTCGCGATCTCGTTCACGATCATCTCGATCCTGGCGGGCTGCTTCACCACCTACGGCCAGGGCTGGAACAACGGCGGCCCGGTCGTCATCTCCTGGGGCTGGCTCGGCCTCAGCGCGTTGATCCTGATCATCGGCTTCTGCATGTCGGAGCTCGTGAGCGCCTACCCGACCGCCGGCGGCATCTACTGGTGGGCGGCTGAGCTCGGCGGACCGGGCTGGGCCTGGTTCACCGGCTGGTTCAACCTCACCGGCCTCATCGCCATCGTCGCCTCGGTCGACTACGCCGCCGCGACCTTCCTCAACACCATCCTCGGCCTCTACGGGGTGAACATCTTCGGGATGAACTTCGGGGACACGAGCAACATCCTGTCCGAGACGTTCGTCCTGTTCGTGATCATCCTGCTCCTCCACGTGCTCGTGAACATCTTCACGTCGCACCTCGTGGCGATCTTCAACTCGGTGTCGGTCTGGTGGCACGTCATCGGCGTCGCCGCGATCGTGATCGTCCTGGTCGTCGTGCCCGACAAGCACGCCAGCGCGGACTTCGTCTTCACGAAGACGATCAACAACTCCGGGTTCAGTGACGGGATGTTCTGGTTCTACGTCTTCCCGGTCGGCCTGTTGCTGACCCAGTACACGATCACCGGCTTCGACGCCTCGGCCCACATCTCCGAGGAGACGCACGGGGCCGACGAATCGGCGCCGAAGGGCGTGTGGCGGTCGATCTTCTACTCGGCGATCATCGGCTGGATCGTGCTGATCGCGATCACGTTCGCGGCGGCCGACCCGAAGGCCATCACCGAGGCCGGCGGCTCGTCCATCGCCGTCTTCCAGTCGGCGATGGGGCCCGCTTGGGTCAAGTTCATCCTCATCATCTCGACCGTGGGCCAGCTGTTCTGCGGCATGAGCTGCCTCACGAGCTCCTCGCGGATGTGCTTCGCGTTCAGCCGCGACGGCGCCCTGCCGGGCTGGCGGATCTGGAGCAAGGTGAACAAGGAGCGGATCCCGTTCAACGCGGTCATGCTCTGCGCCACCGTCGCGCTCATCATCACGATCCCGGCGCTGAAGGGGAACAAGGCCGGCTTCCCGGTCGCCTTCTTCGCGGTGGTCGCGATCGGCGTGATCGGGCTCTACATCGCCTACGGCATCCCGATCTTCCTGCGCCTGCGCAAGGGGGACGCCTTCAAGGCGGGCCCGTGGACGCTCGGGAAGAAGTACAAGTGGATGTGCACGATCGCGGTGATCGAGGTCGCCCTCGCCACGATCGTCTTCTCGCTTCCGTTCACACCCGCCGGCGTGCCGTGGCGCGACGAGTTCGACAGCTCGGCCGTGAACTACGCGCCGATCGCGGTCGGCTTCGTGTTCGCCGTGGTCGGGATCTGGTGGCTCGTCAGCGCGCGCAAGACCTTCACCGGTCCGCGCCGCAACGTCGACGATCCCGACCAGACCGCGCTCGCAGCGCCGACGGGCCCCGCAGCCCCGTAGGCATCCGCGCATGACGTGCCGCCCCCCGTCCCGGCTGCCTCGGCGCCCGGGACGGGGCCGCTGGCGCGTTCCCCGTTCCTCCCGCTGACCCCGCCCGCCATGTCCGACACTCTCACGGTCCTCGAGCCCGCCACCGAGCAGCCCCTCGCCGAGATCCCGCGCGGCGGGGCGGAGGAGGCCGACGCCGCCGTCGCTGCCGCCCAGGCCGCCTTCCCGGCCTGGCGGGCGGTCTCGTCGACCGACCGCGCGAAGCTCCTGGCGCGGCTGAGCGAGGCACTGGACCGCGAGCGGGAACCGCTTGCCCGCCTCGAGGCCCGCAACGCCGGCAAGCCGATCAGCGGCGCCCGCGGCGAGATCGGCCAGGTCATCGACGTGTTCCGCTACTACGCCGGCGCTCCCGAGCGGCTGCTCGGCGACACGATCCCCGCCGCCGGCGGGGTGGCGATGACCTTCCGCGAGCCGCTCGGGGTCGTCGGGCTCATCACGCCGTGGAACTTCCCGCTGGCGATCGCCTCGTGGAAGGTCGCTCCGGCGCTGGCCGCGGGCAACACCGTCGTGCTCAAGCCGGCCGAGCTCACGCCGCTCACCGCGGTCGAGCTGGAGCGCATCGCGCTGGAGGCCGGCGTGCCCGAGGGCGTCCTCAACGTGGTGGTCGGGCCGGGCCGGACCGTCGGCCAGCGGCTCGTCGAGCACCCCGGGGTCGCGAAGATCGCCTTCACGGGCTCCACGGAGGTCGGCCGCAGCATCGCCGCCGGCGCGGCCCAGACCATCAAGCGGGTCACGCTCGAGCTCGGTGGCAAGTCGGCGAACATCGTGTTCGCTGACGCCGACGTGGCCAAGGCCGCCGCCGCCGCGCCCTGGGCCGTGTTCGACAACGCCGGCCAGGACTGCTGCGCGCGCTCGCGCATCCTCGTGCAGCGCCCTGTGGTCGACGACTTCCTCGCAGCGCTGGCGCCGGTCGTGGAGGGGATCGCGGTCGGCGACCCGCTCGACGAGGCGACCGAGATGGGCTGCCTGATCTCCGCCGGGCACCGGGACGAGGTCGCGTCGTTCGTCCCGGACGGCGCGCCCGTGGCGATCCAGGGCACGGTCCCCGCCGGTCCCGGCTACTGGTTTCCGCCCACGGTCCTGTCGCCGGTCGGCCTCGACGACCGGGCTGTGCGGGAGGAGATCTTCGGACCGGTCGCGGCGGTGATCCCGTTCGACACGGAGGAGGACGCCGTGCGGATCGCCAACGACACGATCTACGGCCTCTCGGGATCGGTATGGACCCGCGACGGCGCCAAGGCGCTGCGGATGGCGCGCGCCGTGGAGACGGGAGTCCTCTCCATCAACTCGAACAACTCGGTGCGCCCGATCTGGCCGTTCGGGGGGTTCAAGCAGTCGGGCATCGGGCGCGAACTGGGTCCGCACGCGCTCGAGCACTACAGCGAGCTCAAGAGCGTCTTCTACGCAACGGAGGAGTGAGGAATGGGTCGTCTCGAAGGCAAGGTCTGCGTCATCACGGGCACGGCGAGCGGCATCGGCGCCGAGACGGCTTCGCGGTTCCGGGAGGAGGGCGCGACCGTCGTGGGCGTCGATCTCTCCCCGGACGCCGCCGGCGACCTGGCCATCCAGGCCGACGTCACGGACGAGGACGCGGTGATCGCGATGTACGCCCAGGCCCGCGAGGCCTACGGGCGCATCGACGTGCTCTTCAACAATGCCGGCATCTCGCCCGACGACGACGCCTCGGTGCTCGACACCTCCCTCGAGGCCTGGCAGCGCGTCCAGGACGTGAATCTCAAGAGCGTCTTCCTCTGCTGCAAGCACGGGATCCCGCATCTGCTCGATGCCGGCGGCGGCTCGGTGATCAACACGGCCTCGTTCGTCGCGGTCATGGGGGCGGCCACCTCGCAGATCTCCTACACGGCTTCCAAGGGCGGCGTCCTCTCGCTCTCGCGCGAGCTCGGCGTCGAGTTCGCCCGCCGGGGCGTGCGCGTCAACGCGCTGTGCCCGGGCCCGGTGTCCACGCCGCTGCTCATCGAGCTGTTCGCCAAGGATCCCGAGAAGGCCGCGCGGCGCCTGGTTCACGTGCCGATGGGCCGCTTCGGCGAGGCCCGCGAGATCGCCAACGCGGTGCTGTTCCTGGCCAGCGACGAGTCGACGTTCGTCACGGCGTCCACGTTCCTGGTCGACGGCGGCATCAGCGGGGCCTACACGACGCCGCAGTAGGCACTGGCGCGGCGGGCAGCCCGGCCGTGGCGGGGGCGATCAGCCCCCTGTGAACCCCAGGATGAGCTGGGCGGCCTCCAGCGGCACGTCGAGCTGGGGGCAGTGGCCGACGCCGTCGAGCTGCACCCAGTCCGCGTGGGGCAGCCAGTCGCGCTGGTAGCGCACGGCTGCGGATGGCCACTCGAGGAGGGCATCGGCGGTGCCCCAGACGATCCGCACGGGGCAGGCGATTCGCTCCGGGTCCAGCCCGTAGCCCTCGCGACGGGCGAACGCGATCATCGCCCGCGCGCCGGTGCAGGCGGCGGCGCCGCGGAGCTGGTGGGCGAGCAGCTCGGCGGGGATGTGCTCGAAGTTCACGGCGATGTCCTGGGTCGCCTGCCGGCGGCCTTCCCGGGAGGCGAGGATCGCCTCGGCGTGCGGGGCCGCCCGCTCGAGCTGGTCCTGCATGAGCGTGAAGTGCCGCATGGACCGCCCGAACGCCGGGTCGCCTTCGGCCCAGCCGCCCGCCGGGGCGAAGGCCACGACCGAGCGGGCGCGGCCGCGGGCGGCGAGCTGCAGCGCGACGTAGCCTCCCAGCGAGTTGCCGGCGAGGTGGGCCGTCTCGAAGCCCGCGGCGTCCATCGCGTGCTCGATCGCGTCGGGCAGGACGTCGGCGGTCACCTCGGCGGGCAGCCGCGGCCCGCCGGCGTGCCCCGGCAGCGTGGGAGCGAGCACGTCGTGGGATCGCTCGAGCGCTGGCACGACGAGATCCCACGTCCGCCACGTGTCGGTGAATCCGTGAATGAGCACGAGCGGCGGGCCCGAGCCGCCGCGGTGCGCGGGGGTGAAGCGGGAATCCACGGGCGGAAGGCTACGTGCCGGCTGCGCTCACGGCCGGCGGGCGCCCGCTGACTGCCGGGGCGTGGCGAGATAACGAGCGCCCGCGGGCACCAGCACGGTGCGGCCGCGTCCGTAGTCGAAGACCGACACCGTGCCCTGCTGCACGGCGATGGCCGTGCCGGCGCAGGTATCGGTCGTCGTCCAGCGGGTGCCCCGCACGAGGGCGCTGGCATAGCGGCCACGGGTGCGGAAGCGCCCGCGCCGGCGCACGAAGGTCCTGAGCGTCCGGCGCGTGGGGCCGGCGGCCGCGCGCGCCGCGCCCGGCGCCGGGCAGCCGCTCAGCGGCTCGGACAGCACGAGATCGGCGGGATCGCCCCGGCGCCGGCCCTGCCGGATGCGGAAGCGTCCCCCGGTCGTGCGGACGGTCTCGCGCCGGCGCGTGCCGGCGGCCGCCACGGTGAGGTCGGTCGTGCCGGACGTGGCGTCGACCTCTGTCCCGTTCGGGATCGGGCCCGCGAGCCCGAGCGGGAGGAAGCCCGCGTCGCCTGGCCGCCGCACGAGGACCGTGCCGCTGACTGGGGTCAGGAGCTGGGTGCGCCCCGGGACGAGCCGCGGCAGCACGGCCGGCACCTCGACGTTGCCGCTGTCGTCGGAGAAGTCGCTGTCGGTCTCGGCTCGCAGCGCGGTGCTCACGACGAGCGTCTCGGCGACGTCGGCGACGAGCCGGACCGTGATCGCCACCCCGGAGGCGGGCGGGCTGGCGGGATTCGGCACGCTGCACGCGAGCTGCCACAGCGAGCTGCTGCGCAGGTCCCAGGGGGCGCAGTCCAGGGCGCCGGCGGGCTCCACCGACACGCGTCCGGCGGGGCGCACGAAGATGCTGGCAAAGACGTCGACGGTCACGGGACCGGCGCCGTTGACGTCCGGAACTCGGGACAGGAGAACCCGGGCAGTGAACGGGGTGCCGGCCACGACCCGGCCGGACGGGGCCGTCGTGACCGACTGCACGCTCCAGAGGTCGGCGTGGGCCGCCCCGGGAAGCGCGGCGAGCGCGAGCAGAGCGCCGAGGGCGGCGAGCGCGGACCGGCGGCGGACTCCGAGGGCGAAGCGCATCATCACGTGGGGCGATCGGCGGGTCACGGGCAGATCTTGACGGCCGGGACGGCGCCGGGCCACCGGCAGGTCAGGCAGCCAGCTCGCCCGCCACCTCTTCCCACCACGCCCGGTCTCCCTCGCTGGAAGCGGCCCGCAGCCGCTGGCGCGCCCACGCGCCGACGGCCCGCGGCGGGCCGGACGCGAGCAGCGGCCCCGTGACCGCCACGTCCCCGGTCGCCAGCGCCACGAGCGCCCCGGGCCGGTCGCGGCGCACGCGGAGCACGGCGGCAACCGGTCGGCCGCCGACCTGCGCCGGGCGCGCCGGGTCGCCGTCCTCGTCGCGCCACGGCCGCACGGAGAACACGGGCGGGCGGCTGCGCGCCACCGGGCGGGGCCGTTCCGGGACGGTCACGGGGCCGCGCTCCCAGCGGTCCAGGAGCTGCGGCAGATCGCGCGCGGCGTCCTCGCGGACCATGAGGTGCAGGCGGTCACCCTCGAGGACCCGCATGGAGCCGCGCGGCGGCAGCGCCTCCCCGTCGCGGACGATGACGCTCACCATGCCGTCGCGCGGGAGGCCCAGGTCGCGCACGCGGGCGCCGACGATCGCGTCCCCGGCCTTCACCGGATAGTCGAGCACCTCGGCCCCAAGCCGGCGGATCGTTCCGGCGTCGGCCAGCGGCCGCGGCAGCGCGGGCTCGGCGGTCGTGGCGCCGAGCCGCTTGGCGAAGGCCTCGAAGGTCGTCGCCTGCAGCAGCGTCGAGATCAGCACCGCGAAGAACACGATGTTGAACGTCGCCTCGCTTCCGGCCAGGCCGTCGACCACCGGGAAGGTCGCCAGCACGATTGGCACGGCCCCGCGCAGGCCGGCCCAGCCGAGCACGAGTCGGTCGCGGACCGAGAACCCGAACGGCCACGCGGTCAGGAGGACCGCGGCGGGCCGGGCCACGACGACCGCGATGAGGGCGAGCACCGTGCCCTCGACGGCGACGTCGTCCAGGCGGCTGGGAAAGACGAGCAGTCCGAGCGTGAGGAAGAGGACGAGCTGTGCGACCCACGCCAGTCCCTCGTGGAATGCGGTGATCGTGCGCCGGGCGGGAATCGCGCCGCTCCCGAGGACGAGGCCCGCGGCATAGACGCCGAGGAACCCGGAGCCGTGCAGGAGTTCCGGGACGCCGAAGGCGAGCGCGGCGACGGCGAGGGAGGCAACCGGATAGAGCCCGGGGGAGTCGAGCCGCGCGCGGCGCAGCGCCGGCACGGCGACGAGCCCGATGGCGGCGCCCACCGCCCCGCCGATGAGCAGCTTCTCCACGAACGCGACCAGGAGATCGCCGGCCCCGTACTCCGGCAGCCGGATCCAGTCGGCGAAGCCCACGACCAGCAGCACGGCCACCGGATCGTTGAATCCGCTCTCGCCCTCCAGCGTGCGGGCGAGGCGCCGGCGCAGCGTCGAGCCGCGCAGCAGCGAGAAGATCGCGGCGCCGTCGGTGGACGAGATGATGGCCCCGAGGAGGAGGCCTTCGAGCAGCGACAGGCCGAAGAGCCACTGGGCGGCCAGGCCGGTGAACAGCGTGGCCAGGAGCGTGCCGGCCGTGGCGAGGACCCCCGCGGGCAGGGCGACCGGCTTGATGTCGCGCCAGCCGGCGGTGAGGCCGCCCTCGAAGAGGATGAGCGCGAGGGCACCGACCCCGATGTCCTGGGCGAGGCGGTAGTCGCTGAAGGCGATGAGGTCCGCGCCCTCGGAGCCGATCGCCATTCCGAGCACGAGGAGGAGCAGCAGCGCCGGCAGGCGCACGCGCCGCGCGACGAGCGACATGGCGAGCGCCGCCGCGAGGAGCGCGCCGACGGCGGCGATGACGGCTGCGGGTTCCATGGCCGCCTGGAACCTTCCCAGGCGGGCCGGTGCCTACCCGAGAACGCGGGTCTCGTACCCGTGCTCGCGCAGCGCCGCCAGGAGCGCGTCCGCGTGCGCCCGGCCGCGCGTCTCGACCACGAGCTGGATCCCGGTCTCGCGGACGGAGAGGTCGACGCCCTCCCGGACGTGATCGACGTCCACGACGTTGCCGCCCGCCGCAGCGACCTCGTCGAGCATCGCGGCCAGCCCGCCCGGACGGTCCGGCACGCGGGTGAAGAGGACGAGGCGGCGGCCCATCTCGGTCTCGTGGCGGCGGGCGACGACCGCGAGGAGCCCGACGTCGACGTTGCCGCCCGACAGCACCGCGACGGTCCGGCCGTCCGGCGCCGGGCTGACCCGGCCGCTCCGCAGCGCGGCCACCCCGACCGCCCCGGCGCCTTCGACCACGAGCTTGGAGCGCTCGAGCAGGTGCACCATCGCGTCGGCCACGTCCTCCTCCTCGACCACCACGACGTCGTCGAGCCAGGCCTCGGCCAGGGGCAGGGTGAGCTCGCCCGGGCGCTTGACCGCGATGCCGTCGGCGATCGTGAGCGCGCTGGCGGCGGGCCGCGCCTCGCCGGCGGCCAGCGACGCCGGGTAGGGCGCGCAGCCCGCGACCTGGACCCCGACGACGCGGCAGTCCGGCCGGGTCCGCTTGACGGCGATGGCCGTTCCGCAGGCGAGGCCGCCGCCGCCGAGCGGCACGACGACCATCGCCAGGTCCGGAACCTGCTCCACGAGCTCGAGGCCCAGGGTGGCCTGCCCGGCGATGACGTCGAGATCGTCGAACGGGTGGACGAACGCCATGCCGGCAGCCTGGCCGCGGGCCTTGGCCAGCTCGACGCACTCGGACACCGACGCGCCCTCCTGGTGGACGATCGCGCCGAGGTCGGCGACCGCCTCGGCCTTGGCGATCGGGGCGTCGGGCGGCATGAAGACCTCGCACCGCACTCCCCGCGCCCGGGCCGCGTAGGCCACCGACTGGGCGTGGTTGCCGGCGCTGCCCGCCACGACGCCGGCGCTGGCGTCGGCGCCGAGGGCCGCGAGCTTCGCCAGAGCGCCGCGCAGCTTGAAGGACCCCGTGCGCTGGAGGTTCTCGGCCTTCAGGGCCAGCGGGCCGCCGGACGCCGCGGCTGCCGTGCGCGACAGCAGGACGGGGGTGCGCCGGACCTCGCCGGCGCCGGCCTCGCGGGCGGCGGCGATCGCGTCGTCGGTGATCTCGGGGACGGCGCCGGCCATGGGACTAGTCCGAGAGGGCCACGATCGCGTCGATTTCGACCTGCGCGCCCTTCGGCAGCGCCACGACGCCGACGGCCGCGCGGGCGGGCGGCTCGGCCTCGAAGAACTCCCCGTAGACCTCGTTGACCTCGGCGAAGGCCCCGAGGTCGGTCATGTAGACGGTTAGGCGCACCGCGTCGGCGAGCGTCGCGCCGGCTGCCGTGGCCACGGCAGCGAGGTTCTCCAGGCACTTCCGGGCCTGCTCGCCCGGCGAAGCCCCGACGAGCTCGCCGGATTCGGCGTCCAGGGGGATCTGCCCGGAGCAGAACAGCAAGCCGCCGGCGCGGACAGCGTGCGAGTACGGGCCGATCGCGGCGGGCGCGCCGAGCGCCGTGACGGCTTCGCGGTGGGTGGGCATGGGGCCGGACTCCTTTGGTCGGGGCAGCCGACCTTATGCGAGACCGGGCGCCCGTCCAAGTAGCCTGCGCCGATGCCGAATCGCCTCGCGCAGGAAACCTCGCCCTACCTCCTCCAGCATCGCGACAATCCGGTGCACTGGCAGCCCTGGGGCGACGCCGCGCTGGCCGAGGCCCGGCGCCGGGACGTGCCGCTGCTCATCTCGATCGGCTACTCCGCCTGCCACTGGTGCCACGTGATGGAGCGCGAGTCCTTCGAGGACCCGGACACCGCCGCGTTCATGAACGACCGCTTCGTCTGCGTCAAGGTGGACCGTGAGGAGCGGCCCGACGTCGACGCGATCTACATGGACGCCGTGCAGGCGATGACCGGCCGCGGCGGCTGGCCGCTCAACGCCTTCGCAACGCCGGACCAGGTGCCGTTCTACGCCGGGACGTACTTCCCGCCCCAGCCGCGCCAGGGGATGCCGAGCTGGCGCCAGGTGCTCGCGTCCGTCGACGAGGCGTGGCGGACGCGGCGCGCCGAGATCGAGCAGGGCGCCGGGCGGATCGTCGAGCGGCTGCGGGGTGCCGCTGACCTCGCGCCGGCGCCGGACGCCTTCGACCCCGCCGTCCTGGGCGATGCCGTCGCCTCGCTCGAGGCCGCCTACGACGCTGCCAACGGCGGCTTCGGCGGCGCGCCGAAGTTCCCGCCCGCCTCGGCGATCGAGTTCCTGCTCGCGGCCGGCGATCGCCGGATGAGCCTCGGGACCCTGGAGGCGATGGCGGCCGGGGGCATCCACGACCAGGTCGGCGGCGGCTTTGCCCGCTACGCGGTGGATGCGGCCTGGACCGTCCCGCACTTCGAGAAGATGCTCTACGACAACGCGCTCCTCGCGGGCGCGTTCCTGTCGGGCTGGCTGGCGAGCGGCGCGGCCCGGCTGCGCGACGCGTGCGAAGGGACGCTCGAGTGGCTGCTGCGGGAGATGCGCGGCCCCGAGGGCGGCTTCTTCTCGGCGCTCGATGCCGACTCGGAGGGCGTCGAAGGCAAGTTCTACGTCTGGACCGTGGCCGAGCTGCACGCGGTCCTCGGCGACCGGGCCGCGGCGGCGATCGACTACTTCGGGGCGACCGAGGCCGGGAACTTCGAGGGCGCCAACGTGCTGGAGGCCCGCGGCCCGGTGCCGCCGGGCCTCGCCGCGATTCGGGCCGAGCTGCTCGCCGCGCGGGCCCTCAGGGTGCGGCCGGGCCTCGACGACAAGCGGATCGCCTCGTGGAACGCCCTGGCGATCGGCGCGCTGGCCCGGGCCGGGGCGGCGCTGGAGCGCCCCGCCTGGCTCGACGCCGCACGCGCGGCCGCGGACTTCCTCCTGGGGGAGATGCGCACGCCGGACGGCCGGCTGCTGCGCACGTGGAAGGACGGGCGTGCGCACATCGCCGGCTATCTCGAGGATCACGCCTTCGCCCTCGAGGCGCTGCTCACGCTGTACGAGGCGACGTTCGAGCCGCGGTGGTTCGCCGCTGCGCGTGAGCTGGCCGACGTCACGATCGAGCACTTCGCCGACCCGCAGCGCGGCGGCTTCTTCACGACCGCCGCCGACCACGAGGCCCTGCTGGCCCGTCGCAAGGACCTCGACGACGCTCCGATCCCCTCGGGCAGCTCGAGCATCGCCTTCGGGCTGCTCCGGCTCGCGGCGCTGACCGGCGACGGCCAGTACGAGGATCACGCCCAGCGGACCCTCGCGCTGGTCCGCGACATCGCGCCACGCCACCCGCAGGCCTTCGGCCACGCCCTGCAGGCGCTGGACTTCACCGTCGGACCGGTGCGGGAAGTCGCCGTGGTCGGGCCCGGGGCGGACCGCCTGGCCGCCGTCGTGCGCGGGGCGCTGCGGCCGCGCCTCGTCCTGGCCGGCGGGCCCCCCGACGGGGGCCCGGAGCTGCTCGCCGGCCGGGAGGCCGTCGGCGGGCGGGCGGCGGCCTACGTCTGCCAGCGGTTTGCCTGCCAGCGGCCGGTCACCGAGCCCGCCGACCTGCAGGCGCTTCTGGCCGAGTCCGGTGCCGCCGCGTGATCCTCTGCGTCACGCCATCGCCGTCGATCGACCGGCTCTTCCTCGTCGACCGCCTGGTGCCGGGGGAGATCCACCGGCCACGCGGGCTGCTGACGGTGCCGGGGGGGAAGGGGCTGAACGTCGCGCGCGCCGTCCGGGCGCTGGACGCCGACGTGCGCGTCGCCGGGATCGCCGCGGGCCACGCGGGCCGGTGGCTGGCCGAGGAGCTCGCGGCCGAGGGCGTGCCGGCCGAGTTCGTCTGGACCGCCGGCGAGTCGCGCACCTCCACCTCGGTGGCGGCGTCGGGCGGCGCCGGCGAGCTCACCGAGTTTTACGAGGACCCCCAGCCGATCGCCCCGGACGACTGGGCGGCGCTGCGGGCGCTGGCCGGGGCCCGGCTCGCCGAGGCCCGCTGGCTGACGCTCTCGGGCTCGGTGCCGCCCGGCGTGGGGGTCGACGGGTACGCCACGCTGGCCGCCGACGCCCGCGCCGCCGGCGTGCGCGTCGCGGTCGATGCCCGGGACGAGTGGCTCGTCGCGTCGCTCGCTGCGGCGCCCGATCTCGTGAAGATCAACGTCGCCGAGGCTCAGGACGTGCTCGATCTCGGCGGCACGGCCCCCGGCCCGGAGCGGGCGCTGGCGGCCGCACGCGAGCTGCAGGCACGCGGCGCGCGGGCCGCCGTCGTGACCTGCGGGACCGAGGGCCTCGCGGCCATCGACAGCGCCGGGGAGGCGTGGGCCGGCGGCGTCGACGCCGTCGGGCCCTACCCGGTCGGCTCCGGCGACGCCTGCCTGGCCGGCCTCGTGGCGTCGCTGGACCGGGGCGAGCCGTGGGAGGCAGCGCTGCGCCTGGCGATCGGGGCGGGCGCCGCCAACGCCGAGCAGCCCGGCGCCGGGCGGCTCGAGCCGGTGCGCGCCCGCGCGCTCGCGGCCGCGGCGGCGCTGCGGCGCGTGCCGTGACGCGGCTCGAGCACCGGTCCGGCGCGGCGGCGCGCCAACGTGACCGGTCTCACACGCATTTCCCGCCACGCCGGCGGGACCCGGGCCGGACGGCCTCTATCCTGCCGTCCGTTCGCCGCCCGTCGCCCGTACCTCGCTCGTGAGCAACGTCTTCACCATCGCCGCCGGCCGCCGCTCCAAGTGGGTGGCCTTCGCCGCCTGGTTCATCTTCGTGATGATCGCCTCCGGCCCGGCAAACCTGCCGAAGAAGTTCGCCGACGCCGAGTCGAACGAGTCCTCCTCGTTCCTCCCCGGGGACGCGGAGTCGACCAAGGCGCTCGATCTCACGAAGACGATCCAGGGCGGCGACAAGATCTCGGCGGTCATCGTCTACTACCGCTCCGGCGGACTCACGGCAGCGGACAAGGGCACGATCGCGTCCGACCGCGCGTCGATCGCCAAGGCCACGCGCACCGAACCGGCCATGCAGAACGCGAGCCCGCCGAACCCGCCGATCTTCTCGAAGAACGGGTCCGGCGCGATCGTCACGGTCCAGATCGCGACGAACGGCAAGGGCGAGACGATCACCAAGCCGGTCAACTACCTGCGGGACACATACGGGGATCCCGGCGGCGGCCTGCAGGTCAAGGTGACGGGTGGCGCCGGCTACTCCGCTGACGCGATCAAGGTCTTCGAGGGCATCAACGGCACGCTCCTGCTCGCGGCGTTCGCGCTGGTGTTCGTGCTGCTCATCCTCATCTATCGCAGCCCGATCTTCCTCTTCATCCCGCTGCTCGCGGTCGCCTTCGCGGAGGTGGCGTCCCGCGCCTTCGGCTACTTCCTCACGGAGGTCGGGGTGACGGTGAACGGCCAGTCGTCATCGATCCTCTCGATCCTCGTCCTCGGGGCGGGCACCGACTATGCCCTGCTGCTCGTCGCCCGCTACCGGGAGGAGCTGCGCCGCCACGAAGACAAGCACGAGGCCCTGAAGCTGGCCCTGCGCACCGCCGGGCCGGCGATCTTCGCGTCGGGCATGACGGTCATCGCCGCGCTCCTGTGCCTGACCCTGGCCGAGGTGAACGGCACCGCCGGCCTGGGGCCGATCGGGGCCATGGGCGTGGCCGTCGCGATGCTCTCGATGCTCACCTTCCTCCCGGCCCTGCTCGTGATCACCGGCCGGTGGGCGTTCTGGCCGTTCATCCCGCGCTATGGCGGCAGCGGCGCCGACGAGACTCACGGCGCCTGGCGCAAGGTCGGCGAGGCCGTCGCGGTGCGCCCGCGGCGCGTGTGGATCGGCGCGGTCGCGATCCTCGGGATCTTCGCCCTCGGCCTCCTCAACTTCTCGACCGGCCTCACCCAGGGGAACTCGTACCGCGACAAGGTCGAGTCCGTCGCGGGCCAGGAGCTCATCTCGAAGGCCTTCCCGGGCGGGGCGAACTCGCCGACAGACATCATCGTCCCGGACCGGGCGAAGGTGCCGGCCGTGCTGGCGGCGCTGAAGCGCACCGAGGGGATCGCCAACGTGCGCGTGGCCCAGGCCGCACCCGCGGGGACGCTCCTGAACGCGACGCTGACCCGCGAGCCCTACTCGACCGAGGCGTTCGACCTCATACCCGGGATCCGGAAGGCGGCCCGCGCGGCGGGCGGGACCGCGACGGTCGTGGGCGGCGCCACGGCGATCGAGTACGACCTGCGCCAGGCCTCGGCCCGCGACACGCGCCTGATCGTCCCGATCGCGCTGTTCGTCGTGTTCATCATCCTCGTGCTGCTCCTGCGTGCGGTGCTGCTGCCGGTCCTGCTCGTCGGCACGGTGATCCTCTCCTTCGCGGCCGCGCTCGGCGTGGGAGCCGTCGTCTTCGACGTGATCTTCGGCTTCCCCGGCAGCGACCCGTCCCTGCCGCTCTTCGCCTTCGTGTTCCTCGTGGCGCTGGGCATCGACTACAACATCTTCCTCATGGCCCGGGTGCGGGAGGAGGCGCTCAAGCACGGCACCCGGCGCGGCATGCTGCGCGGCCTGGCCGTCACGGGCGGCGTGATCACCTCCGCCGGCATCGTGCTCGCGGGCACGTTCTCGGTGCTCGCCGTGCTCCCGCTCGTGTTCCTCACCGAGATCGGCTTCGTGATCGCCTTCGGCGTGCTCCTCGACACGTTCCTGGTGCGCTCGGTGCTCGTGCCGGCCCTCGTGTTCGACATCGGCCCGAAGGTCTGGTGGCCGAGCACGCTGTCGAAGGCCCACGAGCGCCGCGGCCGCGAGTTCCACCCCGAGGACCACACGGCCGAAGAGGCCGAGGCCGCGCCCGAGCCGGTCCCCTCGCCGTAGCGCGGCACCGTTCGGCTCCTCAGCGCGGCGCGCGCCCGCGGCAGGAGACGGAAGAGCCAGGACCCGAGTGCCCAATGGCGGCCACCCGGGCGTTCGCACCCAGCCCACGCCCCTGAGCGGAAGCGAAGGGGCCCCGGGCCGCCACGGGGCTCATCGGGTGCGCGGCGGCGGCCCGATCCGCCTCCATCCAGCCGTTCGGAGGCGGAGCGGGAGCGCCGCCGCGCATCCGCCACCCCGCCAATTGGCCACCTTGCGCTCGTCGCCGTCGACCCGCCAGCTCACAGCACCGGCAAGTACCGCTCCAGCTCCCAGGGCGTGACCTGGACGCGGTAGTCCTCCCACTCCTGCCGCTTGATCTCGACGTAGCGGTTGAACATGTGCTCGCCGAGCGTGCGCAGCACGAGCTCGGACTCCGAGGTCAGCTCGATCGCCTCCCCGAGCGTCTCGGGGAGCTGCTCGATGCCGAGCCGCTTCCGGTCGTCGGGGGAGAGGTGGTAGAGGTTCTTCTCCATCGGCTCGGGCAGCTCATAGCCCTTCTCGATCCCCTCGAGGCCGGCCTGGAGGAGCACCGCGAAGGTGAGGTAGGGGTTGCAGGCCGGGTCCGGGCAGCGCAGCTCCATCCGGGTCGCCTGCTCCTTGCCGGGGTGGTAGAGCGGCACGCGGACCAGGGCCGAGCGGTTGCGCCGGGACCAGGCGCAGTACACGGGCGCTTCGAACCCCGGAACCAGGCGCTTGTAGGAGTTGACCCACTGGGCGAAGATCGAGCAGATCTCCCGCGCGTGCCGCAACTGGCCGGCGATGAAGGCCTTGCCGACATCGGAGAGGAAGTACTGGTCCTCCGGGTCGAAGAACGCGTTGCGGCCTTCGCGGAAGAGCGACTGGTGCGTGTGCATGCCCGAGCCGTTCTCGCCGAACAGCGGCTTGGGCATGAAGGTCGCGTGCAGGCCGTACTTCATGGCGTATTCCTTGACCGTGATGCGGTACGTCATGCAGTCGTCGGCCATCTTGAGCGCGTCGGCGTAGCGCATGTCGATCTCGTGCTGGGAGGGCCCGACCTCGTGGTGGGTGTACTCGACGTGAATCCCGAGCTGCTCGAGGGCCAGCACGGTCTCGCGCCGCAGGTCCGAGCCGGCGTCGAGCGTCGTGAGGTCGAAGTAGCCGCCCTCGTCGAGGACCTTGGTCGACGTGGAGTCCTCGAAGTAGAAGTACTCCAGCTCGGGACCCACGTTGAAGCGGTCGAAGCCCATCGCGGCGGCGCGCTGGAGCGCGCGGCGCAGGACGTGGCGAGGATCGCCCTCGTACGGCGTGCGCTCGGGCGTCACGACGTCGCAGAACATGCGCGCGACGCCGCTCTCGGTCGGGCGCCACGGGAGCACCTTGAACGTCGACGGATCGGGCATGGCGATCATGTCGGACTCCTCGATGGCGTTGAAGCCCGTGATCGAGGAGCCGTCGAAGCCCATGCCGCCTTCGAACGCGTCGTCGAGCTCGGCCCGGTTGATCGAGAACGACTTCAGCTGCCCGAGGATGTCGGTGAACCAGAAGCGGATGAACCGAATGTCGTTGTCCGCGACGAGCGCCTTGACGTCGTCGGCGGTGGTGGGCTGGTCGTCGGCCATGAGGAGGTCCTCCGAAACGGCGGGGGCGGATCCGGCCGGGGCGCGGGGCGCCGGCGCGGGGGCAACCCTAGCGCGCCGGCCGCGGCCGTCCGGCCGACCGGCGGTCCCGTCCGGGCGGCCCGGCGGTCGGGGTCAGCCGGCGGGGTGGGCGTCGTCGAGCCACCGCCGGCCCCATGCCTTCAGCGCGGCGAGCGCCGGCTCGAGCTCACGGCCCATCGACGTGAGCTCGTACTCGACGCGGACGGGCGGCCCGGAATGCACGTGGCGGGCAACGATCCCCCGCGACTCGAGCTCCTTCATCCGCTCGGACAGCAGCCGGTCCGACAGCTCCGGCACGGCGGCCGCGATCTCCGAGAAGCGCCGCGGGCCGTCGAAGAGGGCGCCGACGATCGCTCCCGTCCAGCGCTTGCCGATGAGCTCGACGGCCTGGTGGTACTTCGGGCAGACTGCCGGCCCGGTCGCCTGCGGCGAGCGCTCGCCGTGCGGCCGGGCCGGCATCCGCGTCAGGCTCCTCGCCGTCCGGCCGGGTCCGATCAGGCGGCCTGGAGGCTCCGGGAGGCCTCGATCGATCCGTCCACCGGCACCTCGCCGACGACGTTGATCATCGCCGTGAACGATTCGAGCGAGACGGCGGCGATGGCCTCGAGGAGCTCCTCGTCGCTCCAGCCGGCCTCGCGTGCCTCCTCGTGGAGGTGCATCGGGGCGCGGCCTCGCTGCTCGAGCATCGCCCGCAGGTAGGTGAGGAGCGCCGCGGCCTTGGGGTCGTTGGAGGCGAACTCGCGGGCGAGCGCGACCTCGTCGAGCCCGAGCCCGGCGGCCCGCGCCGTGCGGGCGTGCATGGCGATGCCCGGCTCGGAGCCGTAGTGCTCGGCCACGGCCAGCGCGATCCGCTCGTGCGTCGCGGCGTCGAGGAGTCCGCGGCGCAGCTCGGCGCGGTAGCGCGTGTAGGCGCGGAGGGCCGCCGGGGAGCCGGCCAGCACGCCGAGGAAGTTCGGGAGCTGCCCGCCGGTGGCGAGCGCGCCCTTGAGGACGGGGACCGAGCCCTCGGGGGCCGTGAGGTCGTCGTGGATCTGGAAACGGCTCATCTGGGTCTTCATCGGGCAATCACCACTGGGGAGGGAGGGCGGCAAACAGGCCCCGGACGGTCACTTCACCGGGGCCCTATTGCTTACGGTTGGTAAGCATACTGCTGCGGTCGGATTTCGGCAAGGCCTGGTGCGGCGGATGGACGTGTGCTTCCCCGTTCTACGCGCCAACGTAAACCCCGGTTCAGCGCGGACCGGCGAGCCCAGGCCTGGCGGGCCGGTCCGGGGCAAGGAGTTGGCGCGTGCGCGGTGGCTCGCGATTTCGGGGCGCGCGCGGCGGCCAGGGCCTCGCGCTGGCTGGCTGGCTGGCTGGCGCTACCGCGGTGCGGCGACGAGCGCGGCCGGGGCGTGCCCGGAGTCCGCGGGCGCGTCGGCCCGGGACGTCGTGGCCGCCGCGAGGACGAGCGCGAGCGCCATCAGCACGGCCCAGAGGGCGATCCGGTCCGGCCGCTGGGCCACGCGGGCGCTCGTGCCGCTCATGCCGGTCCGGCGGGCGAGGCCGCCAGAGCGCCGCCTCGGGGCCCCAGCGGCGCCTGCTGCGCCGGCGGTGCGGTGGGCGTCCCGGCGGGCCGCCTGGCGCGGCGAGGCGGCGACCGGCGCCCGGCGGCCGGATTCCGGACGCCCGGTGATCGTGACGGTGCGGCGGCCGGTCTCCGGATCGACGGCGAAGGGCGACTCGTCGCCGAGCTCGGCGTCCCAGCGGGCGGCGGCATCGTCGGCGGGCACGGCCGGGGCCGGAGAGGCCGCGGGGGCGGGGGCTGGCACCGGCTCGGCCCGCGAGGCGCCGTCGGCCAGCGCGGGAGGAGCGGAATCCGTGGCGTCCTCGACGAAGGGGTTGTCGGGGAGTTCGGGTTCGCGCACGTCGTCGCGCCACTCGAACGCATCCGGATCCAGCACCGGGCGGTCCCGCGTGAAGCGGGGCCGGTAGCGGTCGCCGGCCGGGCGCGGGGGAGTTGGGCGGGTGGCGCTCACTGGACTCTTTCGACGGCTTGCGGGGTTAGCTGACGGGCTGGCGCGGAAAGAGCCGCGCCCCGCACGTTCGTGTGCGGTTTGCCCCTGGGACTGTGGGTCCCCCGCTCCTCGCAGCCTACGCGAGGACTCAGCGGAATGGGCTGGCGGCCATCGTACCAGCGATCGAAGTTCCTGCAAATTGGGCGGTTTTATGTACCGTGGTCGTGCGAATCAGCACAGCGTGCGGGAGCCAGGGGCCCGCCACGAGCCAGATCAGGCAAGCGCCAGCACTCCGAGTGCCACGACGGAGGCCGTCACCAGCCAGATCGTCGCAAGGGTCGCGATCGCCCCGCGCCGCCCGAGGACGTGGGCGCCCATCGTCTCCGGGTCGCGGGCGGCCCCGTACACGGCCCACAGGAGCGGGATGAGGAGAATCGCGTTGAGCGCCTGGCTGAGGAACAGGACCGGGACGAGCGGCATGCCGGGGATCAGCACGAACCCGGCGGCGACCGCGACGACGAGCCCGAAGGTCCCGTAGAAGAGCGGCGCCTCGCGGAACGGGTCGTCCACGGCGGCCTCGCGGCCGAAGAGCTCGCCGACCGAGTACGCGGTCGAGAGCGGGAGCACCGATGCCGCGAGGAGCCCGGCCCCCAGCAGCCCGGCGCCGAAGAGCGTGGCCGCCAGGCTGCCGGCCAGCGGCTCGAGGGCGACCGCGGCGTCGCGGGCGTCGTCGATCGACCGCCCGCTGGCGTGGAGGGTCGCCGCGCAGGCGACGACGACGAACGCTCCGATGACGCCGGTGAGGATGGCGCCGGCGGCGACGTCGATCCGCTCGAAGCGCAGGTCGCGGACCGTCAGGCGCTTGTCGACTGCGAAGGACTGGATGAAGGCCAGCCCCCACGGCGCCAGCGTCGTCCCGACGGTGGCCGTGACCGCCAGCAGCGCATCGCGCGTGAGCGGCAGGGAGGGGACGACGGCCCCGCGGAGCGCCGCGCCCCAGTCGGGCCCCGCGAGGAAGCCGGCGATCACGTACGACACGAACACGGCGCTCAGCGCGAGCAGCACGTGCTCGACGCGCCGGAATCCCCCCCGCAGGACGAGCGCCGAGACGCCGATCGCGGCCGCCGGGACGCTGAAGTACCGGGACACCCCGGCGAGCTGCAGCGCCGCCGCGATCCCGGCGAGCTCGGCGCACATCGTCCCGACGTTGGCGATGACGAGCACGGCCGTGGCGGCTGCCGCGCGGCGCAGGCCGTAGCGGTCGCGGATCAGGCCGATGAGCCCCTGGCCCGTGACGACACCCATCCGGGCGCCCAGCTGGTGGAACAGGATGAGGGCCGCGGTCGACAGGACCAGGACCCACAGGAGCGTGTAGCCGTAGTCGGCGCCGAGGATCGAGTAGGTCGTGATGCCGGCGGGGTCGTCGTCGGAGAGGCCGGCGAGCATCCCCGGGCCCACGACCGCGGCGAGGCCGACGAGCCATGCCCGCCGCCGGCCGGCCCGTCGAGGGCGGTCCCTAGCCACGGCGCCGCCGCCGGGCGCGCACGTGCGGGAACCGCCGCCGGCCGGGCAGCCGCTCGGCCAGGAGCTCCTCGAGCACGTCGTCGACGGCGACCGCGCCGACGACGCGCCGGTCCTCGTCGATGACCGGAATCGCGAGCACGTCGTGGAGGGCAAACTCGTCGATCACCGCGCTGACCGGGGCGTCGGCCGGCAGGGCGGGGGTCGGCCGGGGCGTGACGTCCCCGGCGAGCAGCGCCCGCGGCGGGATCGCGCCGGCGAGCCGGCCGTCCGGGTCGAGGACGAACACCGTCAGCAGCCCGTCGAGCGGCGGCGGGTCCGCCGCCAGGCGGGCCGTGATGGCCGCGGCGTCCTCCCCGGCTGCCGCCGTGCGCACGTCCGGGGTCATGAGCCCGCCCGCCGTGGCCGCCGGATACGCCAGCAGCCGGCGCAGCGTGGCGGACCGCTCGCCAGGCACCTGCGCGAGGACACGGCCGGTGCGCTCCGGGGAGAGGTGGCGCAGGGCGGCCACCGCGTCGTCGGCGGCCATGTGGCCGACGATCGGGCCGGCGGCTTTGCTGCCCAGCTCGCGCACGAGTTCGGCGCCGACCCGTGGCCGGCCGGCCTCGAGCGCCCGGGCGGCAGCATGCGGGCCGACGGCCTTCAGCACCTCCGCGCCGCGGGCCGGCGGCAGGCGCGCGACCAGCGCGGCGAGTTCGCTGTGGCCGAGCCGGTGCACGCGCGCGGCCGGTGTCGCGAGCTGCAGGCGGTGCCCGCGCCCGGTAGCGAGGTGGAGGTCCGTCCAGTCGACGGCGGCGTCCTGGCGCCGCCGGGCCAGGCGACCGAGGCCGAGCCGCCGCAGTGCGGCCCGGGCGCCGATGTCCACCGCGGCCACGCGCAGTCCGCCGTCGTGGCGGGCGAGATCGACGTCGGCGACACGGGCCACGCGGCGGCCGGCCACGTCGACGATCTGGACGTCGAGCACGTCGGCGTGGAGGCGCAGCCCGGGGACGTCGTCGGCGTCGGGCCGCTCGGCGGCCGGGGCGACCTCGATGCCGGCGCGCGGCTCGAAGCTCGCCACATCCGCCCAGGGCACGGCCGCCGGGGGTGCGCCGCGGCGGCGGATCACGAGGTGCGTGACGGGCGGATGCTCGTCGTCCAGCGAGGCGATGAGGTCAGCCAGCCGCCCGACCGGCGCGCCGGCGGTGTCGGTGACCGTGGCGCCGAGGATGTCGGTGAGCGCCAGCACGGCAGGCTCCCGCGACGGGCGCCGCCGGCGGAGTCAGCCTCCGCGTTCGAAGCGGGCCTGCTCTTCGAGCGTGCGCTCGGCAGTCGGGTAGGCCTCGAGCCGGGCGTCCGGAATCGGCTCGCCGCTCTCGACCGAACGGCCGAAGGTCCCGGCAGCCAGGCGCGCTTCGGCCCGCTCCACCGCTGCGAGCTCGTCGCGCAGCTGCTCGGCGAGGCCAGCGTCGAGCTCGTCCTCGGTCAGGTCCGAGGCGCCGTCGGCGAGATCCGTGTGCGAGAGGTCGCCGGCATCCTGGTGGCGCAGCTCCGGCAGGGCCCGCTCGATCCGGGCCCGCTCGGCGGCGAGGAGCTCGCGGGCGCGGTCCGCGTCCATGTCGCCGCTAGTCCCGCCCGGCGACGGCGGCGACGAAGTCTGCGACGTCCTGCGCGTCCCGCCCCTGGACGAGCTGGGCGGGCATGGTGCCGGCGCCCCGGACGCGGCCGAGGGCGACGGCGTTGAGCACGAGCGCCTTGGTGGGCCGAAGCTGGTCGAGGTTCGGTCCGACCTTGCCGACTGCGTTGGCGCCGCGCAGGGTGTGGCACTGCTGGCACTTCTGCCCGAAGACCTCGCGGCCGTGCAATTCGGCGGCGGTGAGGACCTGGCCGGTCTTGTTGTCGACGTCGTCCTTGGTGTCGTCGGCAATCACGACCGCCGGGATCGCCACGCCCAGCCCGAGGTAGGCCAAGGCGAAGATGCCGGCGAACAGGCGCCGCGCCCGCTTGGTCTGGCGCTGCAGGACCGTTTCCCGCGCGCCGCGCAGGCCGCCCGAGGCGGCGATCACGACGAGGCCGACGCCGAGCACGACCCAGAAGGCGATGAAGAGACCGACGGTCACGGGCGCGGACAATATCGCGAGCCGGGGCGTCGAGGGCGCTCGTCAGCGCCGGCGGCCCTGCCCGAAGCTCATCGCAGCCGGCGCCACGGCCCGAAAGTCCTGGGCGCCTGCGGCGGCACGGGCCGCCTCGCGCTCGCGGGCGAGGTCGTCGAGCGGGGAGAAGTCGTGGACCTCGGCGAGCGGGGCGTCGGGAGCCTCGAGCGCCCGGATGGCGTCGATGAGGACGTTGATCGTCCCCTCGGCGGCCGCATGGCGCTCCAGGCGGCCTTCGGCGAGGACGAGCGGCTCGGTCCGGACCACGCCGCGGAAGCGCTCGTAGACGTCGGGCGGGACGATGAGGTTCGTCGTCCCGTGCTCGTCCTCGAGCAGCATGAAGACGATGCCGTTCGCCGTGGAGGGACGCTGGCGGGCCACGGTCATCCCCGCCACGCGGACCCGGGAGCGGTGCGGGAGGGTCTCGAGATCGCGGCTCGTTGCCGTGCCGGCGGGGAGCGTCGGGCGCAGCAGCGCGAGCGGATGCGTGCCGACGGTCAGGCCGGCCGTGTCGTAGTCGGCCAGCATGCGCTCCCAGCCGCTCAGCTCGCGCAGGGCGGGAGCGGCAGGGGCGTCGAGGGCCAGGGCGAGCTGATCGCCGGCCTCGCCGAGGCGGTCGGCTGTCGCGGTGATCCCGAGCGTCCACAGCGCGGCGCGGCGGTTCCCGCCCGCGAGCCCGTCGCAGGCGCCGGCCCAGGCGAGCTGCTCGAGCGAGGGCCGCCCCGCCCCGGCCCGGGCGGCGAGGTCGGCGAGCGTGCGGAACGGGCCGTCCTCCTCCCGCGCGGCGACGAGGGCGGCGATCTCCTGTGCCCGCACGCCCGCGACGTAGCCGAGGCCGATCCGGACGCGTCCCTCGCCGTCGACCGTGCACTCGGCGGCGCTGGCGTTCACGTCAGGGGCCAGGACGGCGAAGCCACGGCGCTGGGCCTCGTGGACGAGCGCGTCGGGCGGGTAGAAGCCCATCGGCTGCTCGTTGAGCAGGGCGCAGAGCAGGTCGCGGCCGTAGTGGACCCGCAGCCAGGTGGACTGGTAGGCGAGCAGGCCGAACGCCGCGCCGTGGGCCTTGGGGAAGCCGAAGCCCGAGAAGCCCTCGATCATCGAGAAGACCCGCAGCGCGGTCGCCTCGTCGGCGCCACGGGCGATCGCGCCCTCCACGAACCGACGGTGATAGGCCTCGATCGCGGCCTGGGAGCGGCGGCGGCTCATCGCGCGGCGCAGGCCTTCTGCCTCGCCGGCACTGAACCCGGCAAAGGCGATGGCGACCTCCAGCACCTGATCCTGGAAGATGATCGTCCCGAGGGTGTCGCGCAGCGGGCCCGCCAGGGAGGGGTGCTCGTAGGGGACCTCGTAGTCCGGATCGGCGCGCAGACGCTGGAGGCGCTCGATGTACGGGTTGACGGCGCCGCCCTGGATCGGCCCGGGGCGGACGATCGCCACCTGGATCGTGAGGTCGTCCAGCGACGCGGGCTTCGTGCGCCGCAGCGACTGCATCTGCGCCCGGCTTTCGATCTGGAAGACGCCGGTCGTCTCGGCGGACTGGATCGCGGCGTAGGTCTCGGCATCGTCGTACGGGATTCGCGAGAGGTCGATCGGCGTGCCGGTGCGGAGGGCGATCGACTCGACGCAGCGCTCAACCGCCGAGAGCATCCCCAGGCCGAGCAGGTCGATCTTCAGGAAGCCGGCGTCGGCGCAGGAGTCCTTGTCCCACTGGACGATCTGGCGCCCGGCCATCGCCGCCGGGACGATCGGGCAGCAGTCGACGAGCGGCCGGGTCGAGACGATCATCCCGCCGGAGTGCTGCGAGAGGTGCCGGGGCAGGCCGTGGGCCTCGGCGGCCAGCCGCTCCAGCCACGGCCAGCGGCCGTGCGCAGCCCGGCGTGCGCCGAGCGCGACCGCCACGTCGCCTCCGACCTTCTCCGCGGAGAAGCCCTCCGAGCCGCGGGCGACCCGCTCGATCTCGCCCGGCGGGAGGCCGAGCGCCGCCCCGAAATCCCGGATCGCACCGCGGGCGCGGTAGGTGGGGAAGGCGGCGACGAGCGCCGAGCGGTCACGGCCGTAGCGCTCGTGGATGCGGGGGATGAGGGCAGCGCGGATGTCGCGCGGGAAGTCGAGGTCGATGTCCGGCAGCGAGGTCAGCTCCTCGTTGAGGAAGCGCCCGAGGAACAGGCGGTTCGCGATCGGGTCGACGTGCGAGAGCCCGGTGAGGAAGCAGACGATGGAGGAGACCGAGGAGCCGCGCCCCCGCCCCGGCGGCAGGAGCGCCCGGGCCGCCGAGGGGCCGCGCACCTCGACGGCCACCTCGCGGGCCAGCTCGAGCATGTCGCGGTGCAGGAGGAAGAACCCGGAGAGGCCGAGGGAGCGGATGACCCGCAGCTCCTCCTCCAGGCGCCCCTGCGCCTCGCCGCGGCAGGCGTGCCCTGGCGGATAGCGGTCCTCGAACCGGTCGCGGCACAGGGCGGCGAGGTCGCGGTCGGCGCCGCCGTCCTCGGCGCCCGGGTAGCGGTACCCCAGGTCCTCGCAGAGGTCGAAGCGCAGCCGGTCGGCCAGCGCCGCGGCCTCGCCGACCGCGTCCGGATGGTCGGCGAAGCGGGCCGCCATCGCTGCGGGCGCGGCGAGGACGTGGGAGTGGTTGCCCCGGCGCTCGGGCTCGGAGGCGTCGAGCGTGGCCCGCAGCCGGACGGCGACGAGCGCATCCTGGAGCGGCGCCCGGGCGTGCGCGTGCGCGTGGACGTTTCCGGTCGCGACGCAGGGAACCTCCAGCCGCCGGGCCAGGGCGGCCAGCCGCCGATTGCGGGCCCGGTCGCCGGCCAGGAACGGCCGCTGGAGCTCAACGCGCAGGCCGTCGCAGCCGAAGGCCTCGCGGAGCCGTCGCAGCTCCGGCTCGCGGTGGACGCCGTGGCGGGCGCAGCCGCTCAGGCAGACCAGTCCCTCGGCGTGGGCGGCGACGGCATCGAGAGCGACGGCCGGGGGGATCGCCGGGCGGGACTCGGCGGCAGGCGACGGGTCGTCGACGTGCGCCCGCGTGTGCGCGTGCGCCCGCGTGAGCAGGCGGCACAGGCTGCGCCAGCCTCGCGCGTCCTGCACCAGGAGCGTGAGGTGCCGGCCGTCGTCGAGCGTGACCTCCGCGCCGTGGATCGCCCGCAGGCCGAGCGCCCGGGCGGACTGGGCGAACTCCATCGAGCCCGAGACCGAGTCGTGGTCGGTCAGGGCCAGGGCCTCGTACCCGAGGTCCAGCGCCGCGGGCACCAGCTCGTCGGGCATCGAGGCGCCGTCGAGGAAGGAGTAGGCGGAGTGGGAATGGAGCTCGGCGTACATCGAACGTATGTTCGCATCCGGGCCGGATGGCCGGGCTCGCTCAACTTGGCGCGCTGAAGTGCCGACAGGACGAAGCAGATGCGCCGGCGCGGCGCGCACCCCGCATGCCACCATCCACGACACGCGAGCAGGCCGGCCCCGGCACGGGCGATCTCGGCAGGCTCGTGGCGGTCGCGACCGCCGCCGCCGGCGCCCGCCGGCTCGACGAGATCGTCGCCGCCGTCGTGGCCGAGACCGCGGCCCTGCTCGACGCCGAGCACGTCGCCGTCGTGCGCTGGGACGGCGGGCCCGGGCCATGCGCCGCGGCGGGAGCGCCGCCGAAGGCCGACGTGCCCGGGCTGGACGTCGGCCCCGAGCTCGCCGCCGCCCTCGCCGACGGCCCCGTCGGCGACGGCGCGCCGCCCCCGGTGGCGGCAGAGCTGCACGCGGCGCTCGGGGGCCCCGGCGGCGTGGCCCCGATCCCGCACGCCGACCGGCCCTGGGGGCTGGTGGCCGTGCACGCCGCGCGGGCACTCGACGAGGCGGATCTCCGCCTGCTCGCCGGGGTCGGCGCCCTCCTCGCCGGTGCGATCGACCGCGGGGAGATGTTCGACCGGCTCGAGCGCTTCGCCTTCGAGGATCCGCTCACGGGCCTCGCGAATCGCCGCGCGCTGGACGACCGGCTCGCCGAGGCGGTTGCGGGGGCGGCTCCCGGCTCCCCGGTCACGCTGATGATGTGCGACGTCGACGGCTTCAAGGAGCTCAACGACGCCGCCGGCCACGACGCCGGCGACCGGGTCCTCAAGGGCCTCGCGCGTGTGCTCGTCGAGGCCACCGAGCGCCACCCCGGGGCCCTCGTTGCCCGGGTGGGCGGCGACGAGTTCTGCATCGTCCTCGAGCGCGAGGATCTCCAGACCGCCGAGCTCGTCGCCCGGACGACCGCCGCGGCGGTCGCCGCGGACCCGGCTGCCGACATCACGCTGGCCTGGGGAGCCGCCGCCACCGACGAGCCGATCGCCCCGGTCGAGCTCTACCGCCGGGCCGACGCCGCCCAGTACACCGCAAAGCGGCTCGGGGCGGGGCGCATCTGCCTCGACCGCGGCGAGGCGGCGGCCGGTGCCCGCACGCTTCCTGCCCGCCGCCGCCGCTCCGAGCCGTGGACCCCCGGCGCGGCGATCGTCGTCGAAGCGATCGAGATCATCGACAAGCTCCCGGCCGGGACCGACACCGTCGACCGCCTGGAGGCGACGGCGGCAGCGTTCTCGAACCGGCTCGACGCGGCCGGCTGGTCGATTTCGCGGATGGACGCGGGCGACACGCAGCTGCGCACCGTGCGCGGGTACGACAGCCGGCTCGACGCGAACTCCGGAGCCCGGGTCGTGGACGTCGCCGTCGACGATCCGTACCCCGTCGAGGCCTACCCGAGCACGGCCCGCGCGATCGCCGAGAGCGCCGGCTTCCACGCCACGGTGGGCGACCCCGAGGGCGACGAGGCCGAACAGCGCCTGCTGGAGCGCCTCGGATACCGGGGCGTGATCGGGGCGGCGGCCTCGGACGGCACGGGCTCGTTCCTCGTCGAGGTCTTCGCGGACGAGAACACGCCGTCGCTCACGCCCGCGCTCACGGCGCTGCGCCTGATCGTGACGCAGACCGTGGCTATCGGCGGGCATCCCCTTCCGCCGGCGGACGAGCTCATGGCGGCGCAGGAGCGGTTCGAGACGGCGTTCGAGGCCGCCCCGATCGGCATGGCGCTGCTGACTCCGGCGGGCCGCATCCTGCAGGTCAACGACGCGGCGTGCCGGATGCTCGGCCGGCCGCGCGCCGAGATGCTGTCGCTGGACTCGCAAAGCCTCACGCACCCGGACGACCTCCAGCCGGGCATGCGGCTCGTCGAAGCCACGCTGGCCGGCGAGCGCGACGGCTACGAGATCGAGAAGCGGTTCCTCCGGCGGGACGGCACGCCGGTGTGGACCGCGGTCCACGCCACGCTCGTGCGCGGCGCTCGCGGCCACCCGAGCTACTTCATCAGCCAGATCGAGGACATCTCCGAGCGCAAGGCCGCCGAGGCGACGATCGCACGACGTGCCGACGACCTGCGGCTGCTCGAGGCCGAGGCGCCGCCGCAGCCCCCCGCGCCAGACGACGACGAGCGCGTCCAGACCGACGAGCTGGTCGCGCGGGTGCTCGGACTGGCACGCCGCCACCTGCGGGTGCCTGCCGCCTACCTCACGCAGGCGGAGGCGTCGGGGATCCGCATCCTGTCGGTGGCCGGCGACGGGGAGCCGTTCGGTGCTGTCGCGGGCACGCTCGTCCCGCCCGATTCGGCGATCTGTGCGCAGATGCTCGCCGGGCGGGTCGGCCACGTGGTCCCGGACACGTCGGCGGTCCCCGAACTGGCGGCGATCCCAGGCCTGGTCGAGACGGTCGGCGCCTACCTCGGCGTGCCGGTCACGCTCGACGACGGCGAGACGTACGGGACCATCTGCTGCTTTGACGCCGTGCCGCGCGAGGACGTCGGCGAGCCCGAGGAGCTCCTCCTCGCCGACCTCGCCGAGGTCGTTGCCGCCCAGCTGGACCACGACCGGCGCCGCGTGCTCGAGGGCCGGGCACGCTCGGGCCTCACCGGCATCTACGCGCTCGTGACCGCGCTCGAGGCGCGGGACCGCTACACCGGCAGCCACTCGCGGACGGTGGTCGGCCTCGCCCGCCGTGTCGCCGCCCGGCTCGGGATCGGCCACAGCGAGGCCGAGGCCGCGGCCCAGGTCGCGCTGCTGCACGACATGGGCAAGGTGGCGATCCCCGACGCCGTGCTCCAGAAGCCCGGCGCCCTCACCGAGGCGGAGTGGGACCTCATGCGCCAGCACCCGGGCGTCGGCAGCCGGATCGTCGGATCGATTCCCGAGCTCGCGCACCTCGCGGAGGCCGTCCGGGCCGAGCACGAGCGCTGGGACGGGGCGGGCTACCCCGACGGGCTCGCCGGCGAGGACATCCCGATCGCCGCCCGGATCACGCTGGCCTGCGACGCCTACGACGCGATGACGAGCGACCGCCCCTACCGGGCGGCACGTTCGCCCGCCGAGGCCCGCGAGGAGCTACGCCGCTGCGCGGGCACGCAGTTCGACCCCGACGTCGTCGCCGCCCTCGAGGCCGTGCTCGCCGCGGACGACGCCGCCGAGGACTAGCGCTCCGCCCCCCTGATCTACACTCGGCCCGTGGCGGCTGCGCCTCCACCAGTCAAGCCGCGCTGGCGCGGCGTGTCGCACCAGTGGGCCTTCTTCGTCTCCCTGGCCCTGGCCCTGGGGCTCATCCTCGCCGCGCCCGGGGCGAAGGCTGCCGCGGCGGCCGCGATCTACGCCGTCAGCCTCTGCGGCCTGCTCGGCGTCAGCGCCCTCTACCACCGCCGCACCTGGGCGACCGTGCGGGCGCGCATGTGGATGCGCCGGCTCGACCACGCGATGATCTTCCTGCTGATCGCCGGCACGTACACGCCGTTCGCGCTCCTCGTCATGCACGGGACGCTGGCGACCGTGATCCTCGCGGTCGTCTGGAGCGGGGCGCTGGCGGGCATCGTGACGATCCTGCTGTGGCCCACCGCGCCCAAGTGGGTCAACGCGCTCATCGCGGTCTCGCTGGGCTGGGTGGCCGTGGCCGCGGCCCCCCAGCTCGTCGCGAACGCGGGGCTGGCGGCGACGCTCCTGCTCGCCGCCGGGGGACTGCTCTACACCGCCGGGGCGATCGTCTATGCGACCCACCGGCCCGATCCGCGGCCGGCGACGTTCGGCTACCACGAGGTCTTCCACGTGCTCGTCCTCGCCGCCGCCGCTGTGCACTTCGGGGCCGTGGCGGGCTTCGCGCTCCCGGCGGGCGCGTAAGGCGTCGCGCCGCCGGACCGGGATCGCGGCGCGGCGATGCGGGAGACTGCCGGCGATGGAGGGATCCGCGTCGGAGCCGCCGCTCACCGAGGGGGAAGAGTGGGTGCGGGCGCAGCTCGTGCGCCTGCGGGCCCGCCGGTTCGCGCCCGCCGCCGTGGCGGCCTTCCTGGCGGCCTCCCAGCGCCGGGCCAACGAGATCCGCCGGGCGCGGCCAGACCTGGCGCGGCAGGAGGCGGCCTGGCTCGCCGCCGGGGCGGCCGCCTGGCTGGGACTCGCCGCCGGCGGAGCGGAGCCCTTCCGCCGCCGCCTGGGGGCCGGGCTGGCCTGGTGGGCCGCGACCGGGGTGATGCTCGACTGGCACTTGGGCATGCTCGAGACCGCGGCGGGCGAGCCCCGGCCGCTCGGAGCCGCGGATGCCCTGACGCTCGCGCGGGCCTGGCTCGTGCCCGTCGCCGCCGACACGCCCTCGGCGGCGGTCTGCGCGCTGGCCGGACTCACCGACGTCCTCGACGGGCGGGCGGCACGCGCCACGGCGCCGACCCGGGCCGGACGCGACCTCGAGGGTCTCGTCGACGCCTGCTTCGCGGTCGCGGCATTGGGCGGCGCGCGGCGGCGCGACGGGCTCGGCCGCTGGGCCGCAGGCGCGGAGGCGGCCCGGCAGGCGGCCGGATTCGCCTACGCGCTCGCGGTCTACTTCGGCCGCGCCGCGCCGCCCGACGCGGCGATCGCCCGGGCGGCGCGGATCACGACGCCGGTCCGGGTCGCCGGGCTCGTCGCCGCGGGGCTTGGGCGCCGGCAGGCGGCCGACGTGCTCGTCGGCGGCGGCGCGGCGGCGAGCGTTGCGCTGCTTGCCGGCGCCGGCCGCCGCGGCCGCCCGGGTGAGGGGCCGCCGAGCCGCCGCGAGCGTCCCGGCGGCGGCGTGCCCGCTTGAGCCGCGCAGGGGCGCGCCGCTACCCTTGCCGCGATGTCGGTCGACAAGATCGCCAAGAACCTCGAGCGCTTCGCCCAGGCGATCGCCGCTCACGACCGCGAGAACCCCACGCACACCGCCTGGGGCATCGGGATGAGCCCGTTCGACCTCGAGCGGCTCGGGCTCGACGAGGGCGAGGAGATCCTCCCCGGCATCGTGATCCAGGCCGACAGCGGCGTGACCGGCAACTTCCGCGTCCTGTGCGACGGGTCGCATCTCGAGGAGGAGGCGGCCCAGGAGGCCGAGGCGGTCGACGCCGTCTCCACGCAGGCCCTGCCCGTCGTCGCCCCGTCGCCGACCTCGACGCTGTAGGTTCGCGGCGCGTCAGCTGGAGGCTGGCGGGCTGATTCCGGCCTGGGCGGCCACCGCCCGGGCGAGCCGGGCGACGGTCGGCGCGGCCACGGCGTGGCGGCCCGCGGCGCGCAGCACGGCGCCGGCGATCGCGTCGAGCTCTGGCGGCCGCCCGGCGGCGACGTCGCGCTGCATCGAGCTGCCGAGCCCGGCGTGGGCGGCCTGCAGCTCTGAGAGCACGGCGTCGGGATCGATCGGCGCGCCCTCGGCGCGGGCCGCGGCCGCGGCCTCCCGGACGCAGGCCTCGAGGTCCGCAGACCGGGCGGGGTCGTCCCGGATCGCGCCGAGCGGCGCCACGAACGCCGTCGTCGTGAGCGCGAGCGCGTTGAGCCGCACGAGCTTGCCCCACAGCACCTCCGGCTCGGGGGCTCCGCGGCGCACGTCGAGGCCGGCGCGCTCCAGCGCCCCGGCGAGGGCGTCGAGCCGGCCGGCGACCGGGAGCGCAGGCGCGGCGAGGTCGATCCGGATGCCAGGGCTCGTCTGCACGATCTCCCCGGGGGCGGGGCGGTCGGACTCCACGCGGATGACCCCGGCGACCACCCGCTCCCCGAAGCGCGCCCGCAGCCCGGCCATGTGCTCGAGCCCGTTCAGGAGCGGCACGACGACGCCGGGCGCGGCGGCGATCCGATCGAGGGCGGGCTCCAGGCCGCGGTGCTTGGTGGCCACGAGCAGCGCCGACGCCGGCTCGGACAGGGCCGTCGCCGCGCGTGGCCGCACGGCGAAGTCGCCGAGCGCGACGCTGCGCACGTGCAAGCCCGTCCGCTGCAGCGACGCCGCGGTCTCCTCCCGGGCCACGATCACGACCGGCTCGCCCGCCCGGGCGAGCGCGGCGGCGACGAGCCCGCCGACCCCGCCGGGGCCGAGCACGGCGATCGGCGCGGTCACGGCCCGATGAGCACGCCGGGATTCAGGAGCCCGCGGGGGTCGACGGCGGCCTTCGCCCCGGCGAAGGCGGCGGCGAAGGGGTCCGGGCGCTGGAGGTCGTACCACGGCCGATGGTCGCGCCCGACGGCGTGGTGGTGGGTGATCGTGCCGCCGCCGGCCATGACCGCGTCGGACGCGGCAGCCTTCACGGCGGCCCACTGCTCGAGCTCCTCGCCGCGTCGCGCCGGCGCGAGGATCGTGAAGTACGGCGCCGGCCCGTCCGGGTAGACGTGGGTGAAGCGGCACGTCACCGTGCCGCCGCCGAAGACCTCCCGCAGGGCCTCCTGCACCGCGCCCGTCACAGCAGCGTGGAACGCCGGGAACCGGTCCCAGGTGATCGCCGTCTCGAAGGTCTCGCTGAACACGCCCATGGCCACGAACGTGTCGCGGAGGTAGGGGGCGCGCAGGAACGCGTCGCGCCAGGCTCCGACAGCGCCGCCGCGACCGCCGCCGCTGCCGCGGACCTCGTCCCAGGCGCCGCCATGCTCGGCGCAGAGGGCGAGCGCCCGCTCCATCCAGGCGTCGGGCTCGTGGTCGGCCGATTCGAAGCCCAGCACGAGGAGCGCGTGCTCGCCGTCCCCGCCGGCCGCGAGCTTCGCCTCGGCGGCGTCGATGAGCCGGCAGTTCGCCGGATAGAGCCCGGCCTGCGCGACCGCGCGGACGGCGTCGGCGCCGGCGGCCAGCGTGGGGAACCGGACGCCGGCCGAGCGGCGCCGGTCCGGCCGCGGGCGCACCCGCACCCAGGCCTCGGTGATCACGCCGAGGGTGCCCTCCGAGCCGACCAGCAGCCGGTCGGGGGAGACCCCCGCGCCGGACCCCGGCAGCCGCCGGGACGCCCACGTCCCGGCGGGCGTGATCGCCCGCACCGACTCGACGAGGTCGTCGATGTGGGTGCAGACGGTCGCGAAGTGGCCGCCGGCTCGGGTCGCGATCCAGCCGCCGAGGGTCGAGAACTGAAACGACTGGGGGAAGTGGCGCAGCGTGAGGCCGTGCGCCCCGAGCTGGGCCTCGAGGTCCGGGCCGAGCGCGCCGGCCTGGATCCGGGCGGCCTGCGACACCGGATCGACCTCGAGCACCGAGTTCAGCGCGCCGAGGTCGAGCGAGATCGCGCCGTCGAGCCGGTCCGGCACGTCCGCCTCGACGCCGCCGACGACGCTCGTGCCCCCGCCGTAGGGGATGACGGCGGCGTTTGCGGCGTCCGCCCAGGCGAGCACCGCCTCGACCCCGTCCTCGTCGCGCGGCTGCGCGACGACGTCCGGGGGATGGTCGAAGCGGCCCCGGAAGGCCCGGACGACGTCGCGGTAGGACTTCCCGTACGCGTGGGTCGCGCGGGCGTGCGCGTCGGTCCGGCAGCAGCCGGCCAGGCCGGCCGGCGGCTCCAGCCGCGGCGCGGGCAGCGCGACGTCCTCCAGCGGGACCGGGCGCTCCGGATCCGGAGAGCCGAAGCCGAGGTGGGCGGCGATCCCGGCCGCGGCCTCCTGCACCGCGGCGTGGCTCGGCTGCTCGTCGGCGTACCCCCAGCCCCAGTGCTTGCGCGGGCGTGACTCGGCGCTCATGCCTCTACCCTAGGGGCATGGCGTCAGCCTCGCCGCTCCTGGCCCGCGGGCCCTGGCGGCCGGACCAGGTCCGGGCGGTGTGGCGCGACGAGCTTTTCGTGCCGGACCCGGCCAGCGAGGCCGCTGCCGATGCCGCGATCGCGGCGCTGCGCGACCGCGGATCCCCGAGCCACGACGGTGTCAGCGCCCGGCTCGCCGGCTATCGGGCTCGCGCCGGCCGCCTCGAGCTCGAGCTCCAGCCGGCCCGCTGGGCGCTGCGGCTCATCGAGGGCGCGGGCGGCAGCATCGCGGCGCTGTGCGTCACGCGCGACAGCGAGGGCCGCTGGCTGGCCGGGCGGCGGGCCCCGTGGCTCGCCTCCTGGGCGGGCCGCTGGGCGCTCGGCGCCGGCGGGGCCGTCGAGGTGGGGGAGGACCCGACCGAGACGCTCGTGCGCGAGCTCGAAGAGGAGTGGGCCGTGCGGCCCGAGTCGCTCTCGGTCGAGGCGCTCATGCGCCTGCCGAACGGCCTGGCCCTGCTCGTCGGCCAGGCGCGGCTCGCGCCCGGGGCGCAGGTCGTGATGGACGACGAGCACGACGAGTACGCCTGGTGGCCGGCGGACGTCGCTCGCTGGCCGGACGAGGGCGACGGGACGCTGCGGCGGATGGCGTCGTTCCTGGGGGCCGCGTGACCCCGCTCGTCTCCGGCCGGGGCCTCGGGGCCGTGATCTCGTTTCCGTTCCTGCGGGCGCTGTCGTTCACGAACTCGATCATCTTCTGCGGCCTGCTCGTCGCCTGGCTCGTGCCCGGCCTGGCCGCTGAGACCACCGTGCTCGGCTGGTGCCACGGGCTCCTGTGGATCGTCCTGTCGCTGCTCTGCCTCGTCGCGGTGCAGCGGCGCGTCCTGCCGTTCTGGCTCGCCGTCGTCGTGGTCGTGATCGGGGGGTTCGGCCCCTTCGTCGGGACCATCGGGTTCATCGTGGAGACCCGGCGCCGGTCCCTGGCCCGCCGGGCCGGCGGAGCCCGCGCCGCGAGCACCCCTGCATAGCGGCATGCAGGCCGGGCACCGGGGTTCGCGGGCGGCCCCGGCGCGCTAGGGTGTGGTGCCCGATGGCGGTCAATACCACGGTCCAGGTCGTCATGCCCGCCATGGGGGAATCGGTGACCGAGGGCACCATCCTCGAGTGGCGCAAGCAGGTCGGGGACGCGGTCGCCGCCGACGAGACCCTCGTCGAGATCTCCACCGACAAGGTCGACGCCGAGGTTCCGGCGCCGGTGGCCGGCACCGTCGTGGCCATCCACGGCGCCGACGGGGACACGGTGCAGGTGGGCTCGCTGCTGGCGGAGATCCAGACCGACGGTGCAGCCCCGGCTGCCGGAAACGGCGCCCCTGCCGCTGCGAACGGCGCCGCTGCGGCGCCGGGCGGCGCTCCGGCGGAGGGCAACGGCGCACCCGCCGACGCCGCGCCCGGCCCGATCGAGCTCGTGATGCCCCAGATGGGCGAGTCCGTGACCGAGGGCACCATCCTCGAGTGGCACAAGCAGCCGGGCGACGCCGTCGCGGCGGACGAGACCGTGGTCGAGATCTCCACCGACAAGGTCGACGCCGAGGTACCCGCGCCCGTGTCCGGCACCGTCACCGAGGTGCTCGCGGCCGCCGGAGACACCGTGGCGGTCGGGCAGGTGCTCGCCCGCATCGCTCCCGGGCCGGGCGGCGCCGCGCCGGCCGAGGGCAACGGCGCCGCGACGTCGGTCGCCGCGACCGCGCCCCCGGCCGCGCCGGCGGGCGCCGCGGCGCCCGCCGGGGTCAAGGCCACCCCGGTCGCCCGCCGCGCGGCGCAGGCGCTCGGGGTCGACCTCGGCGCGGTGGCCGGGAGCGGGCCTCAGGGCCGGATCTCCAAGGCAGACGTGCTCGCGGCGACCGCTGGCGGGACGGGCGCCCCGGCCGGCGCGACCGCCACGCCGATCAAGGGCGCCGCGGCGATGCTCGCCCGCTACATGGACGAGAGCCGCTCGATCCCGACGGCCACCTCGTTCCGCACGCTCCCGGTCACGACGCTCGCGGCCCGCCGCACCGAGCTGAAGGGGGCAGGGAAGAAGGTCTCCTTCACCCACCTGATCGCCTTCGCGATCGCCCGCGCGGCCAGCGGCGACCTCGCGGTCATGGCCCACCACTTCGCCGACGACGGCGGCACGCCGGTGCGCATCGACGACGGCCAGGTCAACCTCGGGCTCGCGGTCGACGTCGAGAAGAAGGACGGGACCCGCACCCTGATGGTGCCCGTGATCGCCGGCGCCGGCGGCCTCAGCTTCGCCGAGTTCCTCGAGGCCTACAACGCGCTCGTCGAGAAGGCCCGCACGAACACGCTCACCGCCGACGACCTCGTCGGCGCGAACATCTCGCTGACGAACCCGGGCGGGCTCGGCACCGTGGCGTCGGTGCCGCGCCTCATGGCCGGGCAGGGAACGATCGTGGCCACCGGCTCGATCGCCTACCCGGTGGGCCTCGGGGAGATCGGCGCCGGACTCGGCGCCGAGAAGGTCATGACGATGACCTCGACGTACGACCACCGGATCATCCAGGGGGCGGAGTCCGGGCGGTTCCTGGCCCGCATCGAGGCGCTGCTGCGCGGGGAGGACGGCTTCTACGACGACGTCTTCGCGTCGCTGGGCGTGGCGCTCGGCCCTGCGCCCGGCCCGCCGCGGGCCGCCGCGCCCGCCGCTGCGCCGCCTGCCGCCGCCGCATCCGGCGAGCCCGACGAGGAGCTCCTCCAGGCGGTCCAGGCGGCGGCGTCCCTGCTGAAGGCCCACCGGATGCACGGCCATCACGCCGCGCTCCTCGATCCGCTCGGCACCGCGCCCGAGGGCGACCCGGCGCTCGACCCCGAGCGCCTGCACCTCACGCCCGAGCTCATGCGGCGGATCCCCTCGCGCATCATGCGGATGTACGTGCCGGGCGAGACCCTCGAGGAGTCGCTGCCGCACCTGCGCGACGTCTACTGCGGCCCGCTCGCGTACGAGATCGAGCACATCTCCAGCCACCGCCAGCGGGTGTGGCTGCGGGAGAAGATCGAGAGCGGCGCCTTCCGCGACCCGATGGGCCCGGAGGAGCAGAAGGCCCTGCTCGGGCGCCTCACCGAAGTCGACGCGTTCGAGCGGTTCATGCACAAGGCCTACCTCGGACAGAAGCAGTTCTCGGTCGAGGGCCTCGACATGACCGTGCCCATGCTCGACGAGGTCATCCAGCTCTCGGCGCACCACGGGGCCAAGGAGGTCGTGATCGGGATGGCCCACCGCGGCCGCCTCAACGTCCTCGCCCACAACCTCGGACGCCCCTACGACACGATCTTCGCGGAGTTCGAGGGCGCCTCGACGCTCGAGGCCGTCACGACGATCCCCCAGGGCGGCACCGGCGACGTCAAGTACCACCACGGCGCCCAAGGCTCCTACCAGCTGCCCGACGGCGACGCCGTCATGGTCCGGCTGGAGTCCAACCCGAGCCATCTCGAGTTCGTCGACCCGGTCGTCCTCGGCGCGGCCCGGGCGGCCCAGACGACCCGGAACGGCCCGCACGCCCACCAGGACACCAACGCTGCCGTGCCGGTGCTGCTCCACGGCGACGCCGCGTTCCCCGGCCAGGGCGTCGTGGCCGAGACGCTGAACCTTCAGGCCCTCGACGGCTACAAGGTCGGCGGCACCGTCCACCTCATCCAGAACAACCAGGTCGGGTTCACGACCGACCCCGAGGACGACCGCTCGACCCAGTGGGCCTCCGACATGGCCAAGGGGTTCGACGTCCCGATCATCCACGTCAACGCCGACGAGGTCGAGGCGTGCATCTCGGCCGTGCGGCTCGCCTTTGCCTTCCGGCAGGAGTTCGGCCACGACGTGCTCATCGACCTCATCGGCTACCGGCGCTACGGCCACAACGAGGCCGACGAGCCCGCCTACACGCAGCCGGAGATGGCCGGCCGGATCAAGAGCCATCCCCGCGTCCGGGACCTCTTCGCCAAGCGCCTCGTCGAGCGCAGCGTCGTGACCCAACGCGAGGTCGACGACATCGAGCAGGCGATCTGGGCCGAGCTGACCAAGCAGCACCAGCAGCTGAAGGAGCGCATCGCCGCTGCGCACGAGGTCGAGCAGCAGACCGGCCAGTACCAGCTCGACCGCACGCCGAGCCCGATCGTCAAGACGGCGGTGTCGGCGCACCGGCTCGAGGCGCTCAACGGCGACCTGCTGCGGATTCCCGACGGCTTCAGCGTCAACGCCAAGCTCGCCAAGCAGCTCGAGCGTCGCCGCGACGCACTCGGCGCCGACGGCGGCATCGACTGGGCCCACGCCGAGGCGCTGGCCTTTGCCTCCCTGCTCACCGAGGGCACCCCGATCCGCTTCAGCGGCCAGGACACGCAGCGCGGCACGTTCAGCCAGCGCCACATGGTCTTGCACGATGCCCGGACCGGCCGCGAGTTCTGCCCCATGCAGAACCTGCCCGGGGCGCTCGCGCCGATGGAGCTGCACAACAGCCCGCTCTCGGAGGTCGCGTGCCTCGGCTTCGAGTACGGCTACAGCCAGGAGGCGCCCGACGCGCTCGTGCTGTGGGAGGCGCAGTTCGGCGACTTCGCGAACGGCGCGCAGGTGATCATCGACCAGTTCATCATCTCGGGCCTCGCGAAGTGGGGCCAGACGACGCGCCTGACCCTCCTGCTGCCTCACGGCTACGAGGGCGCGGGCCCCGAGCACTCCTCGGCGCGCCTCGAGCGCTTCCTCCAGCTCGCGGCCGAGGGGAACGTCCGCGTCGCGAACCTCACGACGCCGGCCCAGTACTTCCACCTCCTGCGGCGCCAGGCACGGATCGCCAAGCAGCGGCCGCTGGTGATCATGACCCCGAAGAGCCTTCTCCGGCTCCCGCAGGCCACCAACCGCATCCAGCACCTGGCGGAGTCGCAGTTCTACCCGGTGCTCGGCGAGCCGCGGGTCGACGTCGACAAGGTGACGCGACTCGTGCTCTGCACCGGCAAGATCTACTACGACCTCGTCGGCCATGAGCAGCGCGGGGGCAACGACGGCGTCGCCGTCGGCCGGGTCGAGCTGCTCTACCCGTTCCCCGAGGGCCCGATCCTCGAGCTGGTGAACACCTATCCGAACCTCAAGGAGGTCGTGTGGGTGCAGGAGGAGCCGCGCAACATGGGCGCGCGGGCCCACATGTCGCCGCGCCTCATGCAGATCCTGCCCCAGGAGCTGAGTTTCGGCTACATCGGGCGCCCGGAGCGGGCGAGCCCAGGCGAGGGGTACCCGGCGGCGCACGTCCAGGAGCAGAACCGCATCCTCTCGACCGCGCTGAACCTCAGCATCCCGGTCGCGATGTACCCGCGCAAGACCCCCGGGGAGCGCTAGCCGCGCCCGAGGGCGGCGCGGACGTCGGGCGCGGCAGGCTCCAGCGCGGCAGGCAGCCGGTCGAGCAGCGCGCCGAATCCCGGGTGGCTCGTGACCACCTCGCGCACGATGGCCGCGCCGCGCTCGAGGTCGCCGGAGCCGGCGACGGCGAGGCCGGCCCAGAACCGCAGCTCGGCCGCCTCGGGCGCGAGCGCCGCCGCGACCTCGAAGCGCTCCCGCGCTTCGCCGTGCCGGCCGGCGGCCATGAGGCCGTCCCCCTCGGCCGCGAGCGCGTAGGCCTCGTGCAGGCCGAGCAGGCGCCGCAGCTCGGCCAGCGGCTCCGGATGGTCCTCCACGCGCAGTTCGACCGTCCGCGCCCAGCGGCCGCCGCCGGCCGGCGCGACCACGATGGCCGCCGACTGCCGGCCGCGCACATCCCCGCCCTCGGCCTCGGCGGCATCGAGCGCGGCGAGGAGCCGCCGGGCGACGGGGCCCTGCGCGGCTTCATACGCGGCGTCCATCGCTGGCCAGACCGCCGCAGAGGCCATCATGTTCGCCTGGCAGCTGTGGCCTGGCCGCTGCACGTCGCCGGCCTCGGCGATGCAGCCCGCGCCGGTGTGCGCCGCGGCATGGCCGCCGGCGTCAACAACGGCCGTCTGGCGCACGGCGGCTCCGGCGTCGGCGGCGATCTCGGCGCGCAGCGCCGCCTCGGCGGTCGCGCCGTCCGAGAGCGCGTCGAGCAGCCGCGGCCCCGACGCGGGGTCGGGCACCGACTGCGTGGCGACGGCCCCGACGCCGGCCTGGACGAACGGCACCGCGGCGCCGACCGAGAACCAATGCGACTGGACCGCGACGCCCAGCGCGCCGGTCTCGGGGTCGCGGGCGACGATCGAGTACGTGGCCGGACGCAGCACGCCCGCGAGCGTACCGGCGCCGGGCCGCCTGCGCCCGCGGCGGCGCATCGGTGGCACCGGCGGCGTGGGACTCGGCAGCCCGTGGGGCAGGCCCGCCGGCATCGCGCAGGACGGGCCCGTGCGTCCTCCGCGGCAGTGGCTAGTCCCGGCTAGCGTTTTTGGAGTAGCCGGGGCTAGCCATTCCGCCGAGGGACTGCCAGCGCGGATGGCTCGACTATCCTCGCTGGCATGCCCGAGCTCAGGACGCCCGCCAACGGAATCGAGATTGCGTACGAATTGCTGGGGGATCCCGCCGGCGAGCCGCTCGTGCTCGTGATGGGCCTGGGGATGCAGATGATTGCCTGGCCCGACGACCTCTGTGCAGCGCTCGGCGAGCGCGGCTTCCGGGTCGTGCGGTTCGACAACCGTGACGTCGGACGGTCGACCTGGATCGAGGGCGGGCCGGTGCCCGACGTCATGGCCGCGGCCTTCGGGGCGGACACGAGCACGGCGGCCTACACCCTCTCGGACATGGCGGCCGACACGGCGGGCCTGCTCGACGCGCTCGAGCTGGACAGCGCGCACCTGGCCGGGGCGTCGATGGGCGGGATGATCGTCCAGACGCTGGCGATCGAGCACCCCGAGCGGGTCCGCTCGCTCACATCGATCATGTCGACGACGGGCGACCGTGCGGTGGGCCAGCCGAGCCCGGCCGCGCTCCCGGCCCTGCTCACGCCCCCGCCGCCCGATCCGGCGGCCTACCCCGATTGGGCAGTGGCGATGCACGCCATCATCGGGTCACCCGGCTTCGAGACGGACACGGGTGAGATCCGGGCGATGGCCGCGCGGTCGCTGGAGCGCGGATCCAACCCGCTGGGGGTCGCCCGCCAGCTCGTCGGGATCCTCGCGTCGGGCGACCGCACCGCCGCCCTCGGCGGCGTCTCGGTTCCGGCGGCCGTCATCCACGGCAGCGCCGATCCGCTCATCGATCCCTCCGGAGGCCGGGCCACGGCGGCAGCGATTGCTGGCGCCGAGCTCGTCGAGATCGAGGGCATGGGCCACGACCTGCCGCGGGGCGCCTGGCCGCGCATCATCGACACGATTGCGGCGAACGCGGCGCGGGCCCGCGCCGCCACGTAGCCTCGCCGGACGCCCGCGCCGCTGGTAGATTCGGCGCGACCGTGCCGACGTACGATCCCAGCCGGCTGCCCGGACTGTTCGCTGCCGAGGAGCGGCGGTTCGTCGAGGCCCGCCCGCGTTCGCGCGAGCTGTTCGAGCGCGCCCGCGGCTCGCTGCTCGGCGGGGTGCCAATGCACTGGATGCTCAAGTGGGCCGGCGGGTTCCCGCTCTTCGTCCACGAGGCGCATGGCGCCCGCTTCGTCGACGTCGACGGGATCGAGTACGTCGACCTCTGCCTCGGCGACACGGGCGCGATGACGGGCCACGCGCCGGCGCCGACCGTCGAGGCCGTGGGCACCCAGGCTGCGAACGGGATCACGCTCATGCTTCCGGCCGAGGCGGCGATCGGCGTGGGCGAGGACCTCGTGGCGCGGTTCGGGCTGCCGTCATGGCAGTTCGCCCTCACCGCGACCGACGCCAATCGGTTCTCGATCCGGATCGCCCGGCACATCACCGGGCGGCCGAAGATCCTCGTCCACAACCACTGCTACCACGGCTCGGTGGACGAGACGTTCGCCCAGCTCGGAGCGGACGGGACGGTCGTGCCGCGCCGCGGCAACGTGGGCCCGCCGGTCGACCCGAGCGCCACGACCCGCGTCGTGGAGTTCAACGACGTCGAGGGGCTCGAGCGCGAGCTGGCCCACGGAGACGTCGCTGCCGTGCTCTGCGAGCCAGCGCTGACCAACGTCGGCATCGTCCTGCCGGAGCCTGGCTACCACGACGCGCTGCGAGAGATCACCCGGCGCCACCGGACGCTGCTGATCATCGACGAGACCCACACCATCTGCGCCGGGCCCGGCGGCTTTACCCGCGCGCACGGGCTCGAGCCGGACATGCTCGTGATCGGCAAGCCGATCGCCGGCGGCGTGCCCGCCGCGACCTATGGGATGACGGCCGAGGTGGGATCCGAGCTCGAGCGCCGGATCGAGCTCGAGGATGTCGACGTCGGCGGCATCGGCGGCACGCTGGCGGGCAACGCGCTGTCGCTCGCGGCAATGCACGCCACGCTCACCGAGGTGCTGACCCCCGAGGCCTTCGAGCGGATGATCCCTCTCGCCACACGCTGGACCGACGGCGTCCGCACCGTGATCGAGCGCACCGGGCTGCCGTGGCACGTGACCCAGCTCGGCTGCCGTGCCGAGTACCTGTTCGTGGAGGAGGTTGCCCGCACCGGTGCCGAGGCGGCGGCGGGCATGGACCATGCGCTCGAGCGGTTCATGCACCTGTTCGCGCTGAACCGGGGCGTGATGCTCACCCCGTTTCACAACATGGCGCTCATGTCGCCGGCCACCACCGAGGCCGACGTCGATCTCCACTCCGATGTGTTCGCCGAGGCAGTCCAGACGTTGCTCGGCGCCCGCGTGTTCCACTAGCTCGCCACGCCGCGTGTGGGCCCAGCGACAGGTCGTGCTCGATCCGCTGCCCCGGGGCTGCCATCTCGTCACGCGGGCGGTGGTCGACGCCGTGCCGGAGATCGGCGCCGTCCGGATCGGCCTCGTCCAGGTCTTCCTCCAGCACACGTCGGCCTCGCTCACCCTGAACGAGAACGCCAGCCCGGACGTCCGCCGCGACCTCGACGCCTGGCTCGATGACGCCGTCCGGGAGAACGCCCCGTACTGGACCCACACGCTCGAGGGGCCCGACGACATGCCGGCGCACGTGAAGGCCTCCCTCATGGGCCCGTCGCTGACGCTGCCGGTCGCCGGCGGCCGGCTGGCCCTGGGCACGTGGCAGGGCATCTACCTGTGCGAGCACCGCGACCGCGGCGGCGCCCGCCGGCTCGTCGTGACGGTGTGGGGGGAGGAGTGATGCGCGCGGCACTGGCCACGCTGGCGGCGGGGGCGGCGCTCACGGCCGCCGCCCCCGCCGTTGCGTCGCCGGCTCCGGCGCGGCGCCTGGCCGCCGGCGTCCTCTCGGACGAGCGCACCGTCACACGCTGGGCCCACGCCGACGTCGCGGCGCTGGCCCGCGCCCTCCCGTCGGCCCGCGCCCGGCCGGTCGCCCGGCTGCGCTACTTCACCGAGGATGGCTACCCGGACGTCTACCTCCTCCTGCGCCGGCGCGTCGACGCCGTCGGGCGGGAGTGGATCCGGGTCCGGATCGCCCGGCGGCCGAACGGCCAGGCGGGCTGGGTGCCGCGGGCTGCGCTCGGCCCGATCCACACGGTGACCGCGGCGCTGGTGATCGACCGGCGGCGGCTGCGGGCGACGCTGTACCGGTCCGGGCGCCGGGTCTGGTCGGCTCCGGTCGGTGTCGGGAAGCGGAGCACGCCGACGCCGGCCGGCCGGTTCTGGATCCGCGAGCGCTTCGCGGTCCCCGGGCGCACGCTCTACGGCCCCTACGCCTTCGGGACGAGCGCATATTCGCGGCTGAGCGACTGGCCGCGCGGCGGGGTCGTCGGGCTGCACGGCACCGACGAGCCCTGGCTCGTCCCGGGACGCCCTTCGCACGGCTGCATCCGCCTGCGCAACCGCGACATCCGCTGGCTCGCCCGCGGACAGCGGCTGCCGATCGGCACGCCGCTGCGGATCATCTAGCCGGCCTCAGCCGGTGAAGCTCGGCCCGGCGGCGCGGGCCGGCCGCACGCGCACCCGCGCCGTGGCGGCGTTGTCGCGCAGGCGCGGCTCGACCGTCTCGGTCCGCACGACGACCTTGTTCGGATAGCTCCCCACGCGGTCGGGGCGCACGCGGGCCGTGATCGTGACCGTGCGGCCCGGCGCGATGTTGCCGAGGAAGCAGATCGGCCCTCCGGCCAGCTGGCAGCGGCCCTGCGACACCCTGAGCGCCACGATCTTGCCGGTCTTCTGGAGCACTTCGTTGGCGATCACGTTCTCGGCGGTCGCGGCCCCCCGGTTCGCCACCGTGATCCGGTACGGGATCGTCTCGCCGAGCCGCACCGTCGTGCGCAGCGCCTTCTTCGTGATCACGACCTGGGTCTCGGGCACCGCCGGATTGTCCGGGCCGGGCGGCTGCGGCGGCACCGGCGGCTCCGGGGTGCGGCTGAACGCGTTCGTGAACGTGCAGTCGATCGTCGGGTTCGCCGGGGTGAGGCGAACCTCGATGCGGCCCTCCGAGGAGGCAACCGGCTGGCCGTCGCACTCGACGAGCACCAGGTCCCAGCTGCCGCCGCTGGCGCCGCCGCGCGGCCGGGTCTCCTGGATCGAGTACGTGCCGAGGCCGATCCCGTTGGTGTCGTCCCCGGTCGCGGTGGCGGGCTTGCCGATCTCGGCGGTGGTCGCCGACTGCTCGAAGGAGACGGACGGATCCGCATCCGGGGTGATGACGAAGCCGGCCGTGCCCAGGGCCCCCGTCGTGATCTTGCGCAGGATGATGCGGCCCTTCGGGGTGAAGACGTTCGTGAACGTGCAGGCCTTGCCGGCGCCCGACGCAATGGTGACGTCGACGCTGAGGCCGCCGGACCGCTGGGCCGCTGCGGTGCCGTCGCACTCGACGGACGCGAGCCGCCACGTGCCGCTCGAGGTCTCGGGCACGTCCTCGGTGATGCGGTAGCGGCCCGGGGGCAGGTCGAGGCGCTCCGGGCTGGCGGCGAAGGCCACGTCCTCGTCGGTCGTGGTCGCCGTCGCGCGCTCGGTGGCGGCGCTGCCCTCGAGCGGGTCGATGGCGAAGCGGAACGTCCCGATCCCGCCCTTGGTCACCTTGCGGATCGAGAGTCCTCCCGGCGGCGGCACGAACGCGTTGACGTACGTGCAGCGCACGGTGTCGCCAGCGGCGAGGCGCACCGAGGCCGCGGCCGTGGCGAGGTTCGTCGTGGTCGTGCTGTCCTGCGTCGCGCTTGCGCAGCGCAGGTCCGCGAGCCGGTAGTTCGGCGGCACGATCTCGCGGAACGACCACGGCGTGCCGCCGGCGGGCACCTCGGCCCGGTAGAACGTCGCCTCCGCCGGCTGGCTGTTGCGCACCGCGAGGCTGAAGTCGCCGCCGGGGTTGAACGAGATGTTCCCGTTGAAGGCGAAGGTCTCGTCGGTCCCGGCCGGGGCCTGGACCTCCTTGCGGACGATGATCGTCCCGCTCGTCGGCGGCGGCTTGACGTAGTACGCGAAGCAGAAGACGTGCGTGGAGCCGTTCGGATAGCTGATCCACTCGACGTTGTCGCCGTTGAGGTTGTCGATCGCGCAGCGCAGCGCTCCGAACCCGTACTGGCCCGGGAAGGGGATGTTCAGGATCGGGTCGGCGGTCGTGCCGCCCTGGATCCACAGCCGGTTGGCCTGCGTGGCGAGGTTCGCCTCCTCCGCCGTCAGCGCGAACGTGACGGCGCCGTCGATCGTGCGCCCGGTCGGATTGGAGTTGCTGTCGAGCAGCGGGATGGAGTCCTGGGTCGTGATGTCGTGCGCGAACGGGCTCGTCACGATCGACAGCGCGCCCCACGGTCCGGCCACGGCGCGAGACTTGTAGCCCCGGCCGAGCGTGAACTTCCAGTCGCTGATCGGCCGGCACAGCGGCTGGCTGGCCCGCTCGATGTCGGGATCGATCGCCTGGCCCGCCGTGTATGGCGTGTCCTTGCCGAGGTCGCGCAGGCTCTCCTGGATGTTGTTGCGGGCGCGGTTGGCCCGGATCGCGCTGTACGAGGGGCACTCACGGGCGGCCACGGTCACATAGACCGGCTTGGACGCTGCGCCCGCGGTGGCCGGCAGCAGGCCAAAGCCGGCCGCGGCGAGCGCAAGCAGGAGGGAGGCGAGACGCGGACGCACGGCGGGCACAGTAGACCGTAGGTCGGCGGCGGGAGCGAAAACTGGACGATCAGGTGAGATCGTCCGGTCCGCGGGCGTCGGGACCGGCGTAGATCTGGGATTCGACGGCGGCGAACAGGGCCAGGACGACCGCCAGCGCCGCGAGGAGAATCGTGCCCCCGGTCCCGATGCCGAGGTCGGCGCCGATGAGCCAGGCGCCGATCTGCACGACCATGAGGCCCTTGGCGATCGCCGAGGCCGCGGCGACGGGGCGCGCCAGCGCCTCCGGGCGCCGGGCCGCGTAGAAGAGCAGCCAGGCCGCGGCGAGCAGCAGCGCCCCGCCGAACTGCACGAGCAGCGCCGGGCGCGCCTGGGGCAGGTCGAGGGTGCGGTACAGGCCGTCCCAGCTGCCCGCCAGCAGCAGGAGGCCGAGGAGGACGGAGAGGGTGCCGTCGGCCCGGAGGACCTGCTGGATCTGGCGGCGCGTCACGCCCACATGATCGCGGCCGCGCCGGCGCCGCGCGCCGCCGCCATGCGCGCTAGCGGCCCTGCCAGACCGGGTCGCGCTTCTCGGCGAAGGCGACGGCGCCCTCGCGGGCGTCCTGCGACACGAACACGGGGCCGGCGATCTCGCCCTGGCGCTCCCAGAACTCCTCCTGGGACCAGTCGGCCTGCGCCGCGAGGATCCGCTTCGTGGCGTCGAGGGCCAGCGGGCCGTTCGGCGTGATGCGCGCGGCGAGCGCGAGCGCCTCGTCGACCGCGGCACCGGGCTCGGCCAGGCGGTTGACGAGGCCGACCTCGTGGGCGCGCTCGGCCAGGATGGGGTCGCCGGTGAGGGCCAGCTCCATCGCCAGGTGGTAGGGCATCCGGCGCGGCAGGCGCAGCAGCGCCCCGCCGGCGGCCACGAGCGAGCGCTTGACCTCCGGGATCCCGAGCTTGGCGCCCCGGGCGGCGACGAGCAGGTCGCACGCGAGGGCGATCTCCAGCCCGCCGGCGACCGCGAAGCCCTCGATCGCCGCGACGAGCGGCTTGTCCGCGCTGCGCTGGGCGATCCCGGCGAAGCCGCGGTCGCCGACGTAGGGCCGCTCGCCGGCCACGAACGCCTTGAGGTCCATGCCGGCGCAGAACGCGCCGCCGGCGCCCGTCAGCACGCCCGCCTGCAGTTCGGGGTCGGCGTCGAGCGCCTCGAGCGCGGCGGCCAGGCCTTCGGCCAAGGCGAGGTTGACCGCGTTGCGGGCCTCGGGCCGGTTGAGGGTGATCAGCAGCGCGCCGCCGCGGCGCTCGGTGAGGACGGGCTCGGTGTCGGGCATGGCGCGGCAGGCTAGACGAACAGCGTGAGGTCCGGCTCGCGCTCGCCGCGCACGACCGCGAGGTCGACCTCGACCCACTCGATCCCGCGCGATTCGGCCAGCACGCGGGCCTGCGGCTTGACCGTCTGGGCGGCCAGGACGCCGCGGCAGTCCGCCATCGCCGGGTCCAGCCGGATGCGCTCGAGGTAGCGCGTGAGCTGCTCGACCGCGTCGATCGTGCCGATGCGCTTGATCTCCACGGCGATCCACTCGTCCTCGGTATCGCGGCACATGAGGTCGACCGGGCCGATGTCGGTCGGCCACTCGCGCCGCACGAGGCGAAAGCCCTCGCCGCACCAGTGCGGGGCGCCGGCCAGCGCCTCCTGCAGGTGGGCCTCGACGCCGTCCTTCTCCAGCGCCGCGGCCTCGCCCATGTCGTGGTCGACGTCGGAGAGCACCTCGGCGATGCGGATCTCGAGCTTGTCCTCGCCCTTGAGCTTGCGGACCTCGAGGCCCTCGGCGGTCTCCTCGAGCACGCAGGGCGGGGTCATCCAGTTCTGCGGCTTGAATCCCCCGGTGTCGGCGTGGACCATCACCGACCCGTCGGACTTCACCATGATCAGCCGCAGGGCCTCGGGCAGGACGGCGTCCAGGCGGCCGGAGTAGCGGACTTCGCAGCGGGCGACGATGAGGCGCATGGGCCGGGCAACGGTACGAGGGGGGCCGGACCGATTCTGACCATCCGGCTTGATCGCGTCGTCATGGCGCCGATACGCTCAAACCAAGCGA
>WBZU01000050.1_pt1 | contig 140177 bp, 129 predicted proteins | sample 5204311 | NCBI WGS metagenome assembly WBZU01 (sample SAMN12344359, study PRJNA552823) | activated sludge metagenome | biome: Activated sludge suspended growth; feature: Nitrification reactor; material: Wastewater; isolation source: activated sludge from nitrification reactor of wastewater...
CCGGGCCCCATCCCTCGCATGGGGGATGAGCGGCCGGCCGGGCGGCCGGTGCAGCAGTTGGCCGCCGAGGCCGGCCCGCTGCCGGCGCGGCAATTCGTGAAATCCGACCGCCATCTGACGCAAGTTGGTGCATCGCGGCTGTCCAGAAGGGACTGGCGGCAGGCGTCCGAGATCCTGCCGCGTGGCAGCCTCGCCCCGGTGCGACTGCTGGTCGACGTGTCAAGCCCCGCGCGCATAGACGGCATCTCGACGGATGTCACTTGCGTGTGACACATCGGGCCAGACCCCAATCGAGCCAGTCCGACCGGCCAACCTGTTGATTTGATGACAACTCTGCTGTCGGAGCCAACGCTGCCGGCCGCATTTGCGGCATCCAGCTGATGGTCGGGTGTCACATCGGTGTGGCGTTCATGCAGGCAAGCGGTCCGGATGGAGCGCCCAACGGGCCCGCAGCAAGCCAAGCCCGCCGCGTTTTCCTTTTGATATCAACCAGTTACGAGGTGCAGCCGGAAGCAACCCGGCCGTGGCATCGAACCTGCACTAAGCGGGTCGGGCGGCCAGTGCATGCCGGCCCTGTTCCTTTCATCCAATCAGCCACTCCAAGGATCCTTGTATGAACAAGACGCTTCTGGCCACGGCCATCACCCTGGCGTTCGGCGTTGCCGGCACCGCATGGGCGAATCCGACCAACACCAACGACAACAAGAAGCAGGACGGGCAAGTCTCGCAAAGCGCGACGGCAGAGTCGACCCAGTCGGGGTCCGGCCCGGCCGCCAACGAAGGCTCGTCGGTTGCCCAGGACAATTCGACCGGCCGCAATGACAGCTCGACCAAGAACATCAAGTCGGGCAACGCCGACAGTTCGACGAAGAAGGTCATGTCGGAGAACACCGACAACTCGGTCAACGACTCGAACAAGAACAACGGCAACAACAACAGCGGCAACAAGGGCATGGCCAAGGCCCAGGACTACGGTAACGCCGCCGCCAACAACGGCGCGTCGGCCACGGCCAACTTCAGCAACGCCTTCAACACCAACAAGGCGGTCGCGGTCAGCAAGCTCGACGGCTCCGTCAGCAAGATCTCGGTGCACGGCATCGGCAATAACGCGATGAACATGGGCGGCGCCAACGGCGCTGCCGGCGGCAAGGGCGGCGCCGGCTACGGCGGCGCCAGCAACACCTCGGCCAGCGGCGGTTCTGCTGGTGGTGGCAACGGCGGCAACGGCGGCAACGGCGGCAACGGCGGCGGTGGCGATGGTGGCAACGGCGGCTACGCGACCGGCGGCGCGGGCGGCGCGGGCGGCAACGGTGCCGGCGGCAATGGCGGAAGCAACGGCAACGCGACCGGCGGTGCGGGCGGCAACGGCGGCGCGGGCGGCAGCGGTGGCTACGCTTCCGTCGGCAACACGCGTGCCGGTGACACCAGCAACGGCAGCGCTAGGAACGGCAGCGCGATCGGCGCGAACGCCGGTGATGGCGGCAAGGCCTTCGGGGCGATCGGCGGCGACGGCGGCAACGCGCTGGCGGCGGGCGGCTCGACTCTCGGCAAGAACGGCGGCGCAGCGGCCGGCAACCTGCAAGGCACCGGCAGCAACCTGGCCAAGACCGACGCCGACGGCGGCAAGGCCGGCGCGCTCGATGTGTCGAAGGGTGGCGGCTCGCTGAGCGCCAACGGCTCTCTGGGCGGCTTGGCCAACTCGGCCGAGCAAAGCTCGGGCAGCAACGACGCGATGGCAGGCGGCATGGGCGCTGGCTCCAAGGGCCTGGCGGGTTCGGGCGCCGCGGGCGGCAGTTCCAGCGCCAGCACCGGCACCAATGGCGGCAGCGGCGGCGCGGCTTCGGCCGAGCAGGCTGGCGGGCGCGGCGGTGACGCCGGCGGCGGCAACAGCTCCGGCAGCAACGGCGGTGGTGCGACTGCCGGCAATGCAACCGGCACGGGTGGTGCGGGCACGGGCAGTGGTACGGCAACCGCCGGCACTTCGTCCAGTTCGGCCGCCAACAACGGCGGCACTGCCAACGGCACGTCCGGCAGCACCGGCGGCGCAGGCACGGGCACGGCGTCGGCTGCGGGCGGCGCGGGCACCAGCGGCGCGGCCAGCAACAGCAGCGGCTCTAACACCGGCACGGCTTCGGCCAACGGCGGTGCGAACACGGGCACGGGCGGCGCGGGCTCGGCCACGGCCGCAGCGGGCGGTGCAGCCGCCAACAACGGCGGCAGCGGTGGTAATGGCGGCTCGGCCAGCAACGGCGGCGCGACCAACGGCGGCGCGTCGAGCACGGCCAACGCCGGCAGCGCAACGGCTGGCAGTGGTGCTGGTGGTGCGCAGGGTGCACAAGGCTCTGCCGGCACCAACACCGCCGGCAACGCCGCTGCGGCAGGTGGCGCGCAAGGTGGCGCGGGCGCAGCCGGCAACAGCACGGCCGGCAACGCCGCGGCTGCAGGTGGCGCGCAGGGCGGCGCAGGCGGTCAGGGTGCCGGCGGCACGCAGACCACCACGGCCAATGGCGCAGTGGGTGGCCAGGGCAATGGCGCGGTCGGTGGAGCGGGCGGCAACGGCGGTACGGTGACCGTCGATGCAGGCCAGTTCAACCTGTCGAACACCATGTCCGGCACGGCCCAAAGCGCTGCGGGCATCCTGGTGATCAGCCAGAACACGGGCATCGCTGCGCTCACGCAGCAGAGCGTCAATGTTCAGGCGAACCTGAGCCTGGGCCGGTAATTGCCCTAGAACGGTGCCGGGGGCGGAAGCTTCCGCTCCCGGCGCCCATCTTCAAGGCAATCAACCAGGAGTCCACCATGCCGATCTTCTTCCGCGCCTTGGCCGTCGGCGCAGTCGCGCTGGCCAGCATGCAGACCAGCGTGGCATCGATGGCCGAAGACCGGGACGGCAATCCGATCGTCGAGCCGGCGGTGGTGCAGAAGGCACCGAGCCGCACGGCCGAACGGGCCAATCCCCTCGGGATCAAGCCTGTCGACGGCAAGGCCCTGTCCGCCAACCGCGGCGGCGCCAAGGTCACCAACGACATGGTTCTCAACGGGGTTGTCGCCGACAACCGGGTGAGTGACGCGACGACCGGCCACAACGTGATCAGCGACGGTGCGTTCTCGAATTCCGTCGGGCTGCCGATGGTGATCCAGAACTCCGGCAACGGGGTACTGATCCAGAACGCGACCATCGTGAACGTGCAAGTCAAATAGCACGGGTGTTTCAAGTGAAGCTGCCGCTCCTGATCTCAGCCGTCTTGGCGGCTGCATTTCACTCGGCCGGCCTTTGTGCCCCCGATCTGGTGAGCCTTCCCTATCAGATCGGGGGTGCTTATTCGGTGCCGGTCACGAGCATGAAGAGTGCGCGCTACAGCGCGATGATCCGGCAGCAATACGACTTCAGCTGCGGCTCCGCGGCGCTGTCGACCCTGCTGACCTATCACTACGGTTACAAGATTTCCGAGCAGGATGCGTTCGTGGAAATGTTCAACAGCGGGGACCAGGCGAAGATCCGCCAGGAAGGTTTCTCGATGCTGGACATGAAGCGCTACCTGGAGAACCATGGCTTCCAGGCCGATGGCTTCGAGGCGCCGCTGGACAAGCTCGAGTCCGTGGGCATTCCCGCCATCGTGCTCATCAACGAGAACGGCTACAACCACTTCGTCGTGGTCAAGGGGATGCGCGACGGCAGGGTGCTGGTCGGCGACCCATCCGGCGGCGCGCGGGCCGTGAGCCGAGCGTATTTCGAACAACTGTGGACCAACGGCATCCTGTTCGTGATCAGCAATCACCAGGACGCCGCCCGATTCAACCTCGAAGCCGAATGGAGCCATACCCCGATGGCGCCTCTGGCGGCTGGGATCAACCGCGAAGGGCTGTCGGCGATCGTGCTCCCGAAATTCGGCGCCACTGATTTCTGACAGCAGGTTCCATCATGCCTCCGTCAAAGCCCACCAAACTCGTGCTGCTGATGTCGGCCGCAGGGCTGGGCTTGGCGTTGCCCGCACTGGCCGCCGCGAGCCAGGCTTCGTCGGAAGCGGCCCTCGCGCCGCAATCGTGCCGTCCGGGCGAGCTGCCCGACTTGCGCGACTGCCGCATCGGCTTGGTTGTAGGCGGCACCGATGACGCCGGCATCACCGTACGGGTGTTGTCTGCTCCCACCGGCGATTCGCCCGACTTCGAGAAGGTGTCACGCGCGATCGCGATGATCGTGATGGCCGATCCGTCGACGGTGCTCGCGGGTACTGCTGCGCCGGCACCGGCCGGCCAGGTGCGCACCGGCCAGGCTGCGGGAGCACGCGCCCATCCTGCGGCAGCAGTTCCGGGCACCCTGGTGCTCGCCGTCCAATCGAACGGCGCGGCGTCACGCAAGGCCGAAGGCCGCGCCGAAGTGGCGGCCCCGATCGAGGTGTCGCGCCATCCGGCGGGCGCCCAAGGTGCGGGCGAAGCCGCCCCGGCCGCCACCCTGTCTGCACCGGCAACGGATCTGGACCGCACGCTCGCCAGCCTGGCCGAGGTGCTGGGCGCGTCGATCGACACCCAGGCGGCCGGCGACGAGACACCCGTGATCCGGGCGTCGGCCGTCGCCGCCGACGCGCCGTCGGCGTCGGCTGCTGATCGCCTCACGACCACCGCTGACGCACGCGGTTTCCGGCTCGCCGAAGGCGACGCCGCCGCGCACCGGGACTGGCTGGTGCGCCTGATGCAGGCGCACGACATCGAGGTCGCATCGCACGCCGATATCGTGCTGATCGACCTGGGCAGCATTCGCTTCGATCTGAAGCCCGGCGACCTGGGGCTGTCCAGCAGCCTCGGCGCCCAACCCGTCGTCGCCACCGAGGAAGACAAGGTGCTGCAGACGCTCGCGTTCGTGCGTTCGTCGTCGGACCAGAGCCGGGACGAAGCCGATGCGCGCCGCTCGGGCCGAAAGGCCGGTGCGGCCGCTCGACCCGATTCAGCCGTGCCCGCCGCTGCCGCTGCGTCGGAGGCAGACAAGGTGCTGGATGCGCTCGCGCTCGTGCGCGGGTCTGCCGACGCCGCTCAGGCAGGCGACGCGCAGCCGCATGACGGCGACCGCCACGCTCGAAGCCCGCTGGGGGACGAGCTGGTGGCCGTGCGCACCGACAAGCTCGAAGAAGTCAGAGGTGGGTTCGTGACCGATGGCGGCCTCAAGGTTTCGTTCGGCATCGAGCGCGCTGTCTATATCAACGGCGATCTGGTCGCCACGACCACGCTGAACGTGGGCGACCTGTCGCGCACGGCGGCAACCGGTACGGCGCCGGCCGCGAATGCAGCTGCGCAGGCCGCGACCGGTACGCTGGCGTTGATCCAGACCGGCCCGGGCAACTCCTTCACGACCGCGCCGATCGGCGCGGACGCGCTCGGCACCGTCATCCAGAACCGGCTCGACAACCAGCAGATCACGGCGATCACGCGGATCAACGCCGCCGTGAATTCGGCGAGCATCATGCGCTCGCTGAACCTGCAGAGCTCACTCAGAAGCGCCACGATCGACGCACTGCGCCGCTGACCGTCGGCACTGACCGTCGGCAGCCTTGGGCGGCGGCGCTGGTGCGTGCCTTCGCGATCGTTCAGGTCTACAGCCCGCGGCCGCATCGCCGCCGGCTCGCGCGCCGGTGTGGCGCACCGCTGACCCGCGGCGATGCCCGGGTCATGCGCGGCGAAATCTAGAACGACATCGGGTACCGCAGCGACAGCGTCACGTCCGGTGCGTCCCGGGTCACGCCGACGCCGACGGTCACGTTCAGGTTCTGGGTCGGCGTCAGGCGATACGAGCCGCCGATCAACAGCGTGCCGACCTGCAGCGTGACCGAATCCGGCGCCGCCACTCCGTTGATCTTGGTCTTGGCGATCGAGGCCTGATCGTAGGCGAAGCTGAGCGACAGCTTGTCGTTCAGCCCCAGCCCGATGCCGAAGTTGAACCCGAATATTCCGCCAGGCGCCACCTTGCCGATGTACCTGTCGCCTTGGTCGGTCCGCATCGTCACGTCGTTGCGCGCAAAGGAATACAGGTAGTTGACGGTCCCGAAGAGCACTACCGGGTCGGTCGGGTACAGCACGGTGAATCCCGGCTGGATGCCGTTGAAGCCGCTGCCGGTCGGCAGATCGGTCTGGATGCCTTCCCCGTGCAGGCCGGGAACGGATCTCGTCATCACCTCGAACGGGTCGGTTCCGGTCCGGCTCTTGAACCTCAGGCTGCCGACGTAGAAGGGCTTGTTGGTGCCGCCGTCGTTGAACTGGTAGCGGGCCGTGAACTCGACGTCGCCGATGCCCGAACCTGATCCGTTGAATACGGCAACGTCCTGAGCGGAGCCCTCCAGGAATTCCCGTCCGACACCTGAATCCGAACGGTAGATATAGGGGACACGGCCCTCGATCTCGAAACGGTTCGTCACCCCATAACTGCCCCTAAGAGCAGCCGTCCAGGTATTACGCCTGATTTCGCGCACATCGATCAGCCCGATCAACAGCGCGGGAAGGATGCTGTAGCCGACCAGCGAAACCCGCAGGCTCGACGAATACGAATACGCGATCGAAGGCTCCACGACGAACATGCCGCGCTGGGTCAGCACGCCCGGGAGTTCGAGCACACGGGCGACGCTCAAGGGTCCGATGTTCTCGCCCTCGGCAGGAGCCTGGCCTACCGGCGCGATGCCTTGGCCTTCGGCCTGCTTCGCGTCCGCAGCAGGCTGCGCCCCTTGCGGGGCTTGTGCGGCCTGGGCGGTTTGCGGCCCCGATCCGGCGGCTCCCGCCTGCCCGCCGCGCTGCGTGGCCAGCACCTCGGTGGCGACCGCGCGCTGCAGGCCTTTCAATGCCGCTTCCTGCTCCGAGACGAGCTTGCGCAACGAGTCCAGTTGCCGCGTCTGTTCGTCGACCTGCTGCTTCAGCGCCTGCAGCCGCGCAGCGGCATCGTCCGCCGTCGCTGCTTGCTGCGCACGCGCCCACGACGGCGACACGAGGATTGCCGCAGCCGCAACACAGGCCGGCACGCGGTGTTTGGACCCTCTTGGCTTCATCTGAAAAACTCTCCCTCGGTTCAGTCGCACATCGCTGCACGTCGCTGCGGCGCGCATGAGAACACCCAGCCACGCCTGCTGCGGCGGCACCTCAACGCAAAGACGGGCGCTGCGTGAATTGCTGCACGGCCGGAACCGGCCGGGCCGCAGGGCCGAGGGCGCCGCATGCACCAACGCACATCAGGCGCAGCCAAGGCCTCCGTCAACATCAACTGTAGACGCAAGGGTGCCGATTGCGAGGCCTGGCTTGCCGGTGGCATCTTGACCCCCCGCGATTGGGGGGGCGCAAACGAAGGTCGCGCTGTGGCTTCGCGGTGAAACATCGGCTAGTGTGCAAGCCCCTTGCAGACGGCACCGAGGCAACCAGCCCGAGAAGATGTCGAGCGCACGAGCAGCCAGCGCGCCGCAACCATTTGGAGCAGCGCATCGATTCCGGAGGATCCATTGATGTCGAGCAGGCCGGTTCTGTTCATTTCCCGACTGGGACTCGACGCGACGCTCAAGACGGAACTGAAGGAAGCAGGCTGGGAGCCGGCGGTTGCCGACTCGCTGCCCGCGGCAAGACAGATCCTGGCGAAGAAGGACATGCACGTCGGCATGGTCCTGTGTACCGGCGGCAGCGCAGCGGATGGCGCGGGGCTCGACGGATTCCTGCGTGAGTTCCCGCAGGTCGAGTGGGTCGGCGGCTTCGCGCCCGGGCTGCTGGGCCAGCACGACCTGCGCGACGTCATCCTCGACCAGATGTTCGATCACCTGACGCTGCCGGTCGATCCGCAGCGGCTGATCGCGGTGCTGGGCCACGCGTACGGGCGTGCCCGGCTGCGGGCTGAATCGGCGGCGGCGCCCGCGACCGACGTGGAGTTCGGGGTCTACGGGCAGAGCGCTTCGATCAAGAAGCTGCTGCGTCAGCTCCTGCGGGTGGCGAAGGTGGACGCGCCGGCGCTGATCTGCGGCGAGAGCGGCAGCGGGAAGGAATTGATCGCCAACGCGATCCACAAGGCCTCGAAGCGCGCCGACGGTCCCTTCGTGGTCGTCAACTGCGGCGCCATCCCCGCGACGCTGATCCAGTCGGAGCTGTTCGGCCACGAGAAGGGATCGTTCACCGGCGCCGATCGGCAGCGTCGCGGCCTGATCGAAGCGGCCAACGGCGGCACGCTGTTTCTGGACGAGATCGGCGATCTGCCGCTCGACATGCAGACCAATCTGCTGCGATTCCTGCAGGAAGGCACCATCGATCGCATCGGCGCGAATCGCGGCTCACCTGTGGACGTGCGGGTCATCGCTGCCACGAACGTCGACCTCGAAGGGGCTGTTGCGGGCGGCGCGTTCCGCAAGGACCTGTATTACCGGCTGAACGTGCTGCCGCTGTCGGTGCCCCCGCTGCGCGAGCGGGGCGGGGACGTCCAGTTGCTGGCCGAGCACTTCTTCCACAAGTTCAGCGGAGACCGCAGCCGGCGGCTGCGCGGGTTCAGCAAGCGCGCGATGGCCGCACTGCTGGCGCACGATTGGCCCGGCAACGTGCGCGAGCTGATCAACCGTATCCGCCGCGCGATGGTGCTGGCTGATGGGCGGCTGATCACGCCCGCCGATCTCGGGCTTGCCGCCGCCGCCGAGATTGCGCCGCAGCAGCTGCCGCTGGACGAGGCACGGCTGCATGCGGAGCGAGAAGCCATTGCCGAATCGCTGCTCTCGGCCGGCAAGAACGTCACGCATGCGGCCAAGCAGCTACGGATCTCGCGCATGACGCTGTACCGGCTGATGGCCAAGCACCAGCTCAGCGCCTGACGCCGCCGCACGCAGCCCGCCGCGCGCGGTCCGCCGCATGCCACCGCACGCCACGACCGGGCTTGCAGGCCCGGTCGTTTGGCTCCGACCTCACGTCGCTGCGCGACATGAGTCTGCGCCGCAACGCGCCGCGGCGCGTTGTCGCCCGCCGCGCGCGGTCCGCCGCATGCCACCGCACCCCACGACCGGGCTTGCAGGCCCGGTCGCTGCGCCCGCCGCGCGCGAGCCCGCAGTGGGCTCGCGCTGGTGCGGGCTCAGCCCAGCGGCACGGGGACGAAGAGTTGGTTGCCGTCGCGCTGCACCAGCAGCGCCACGCTCTTGGGCTTGCCCTTCAACACCTCGCGCACCTGCTCGATCGAGTTGACCGGCTTGCCGTTGACCGCCAGCAGCACGTCGCCGCGCTCGACGCCGGCCTGCGCGGCAGCGCCGGTTGCCTGCTCGACGACCAGCCCTGACGCCAGCCCTGCGCCCTGGCGCTCCTGCGGCTGCAGCGGCCGCAGCGCCAACCCCAGCTTCGGGCCCTGCGTGGCGGCGGCGTCGCCGGCATCGGCACGCATCTCGTCGCCGCCGCTGGCATTGCCGAGCCTGGCGGCGACTTCGATCTCGCGCTGGTCGCGCCACACCTTCAGCGTCACCTTCTCGCCCGGCGCCGCCATGCCGACCACGCTGGACAGCATGCCCGAGCGTTCGATCGGCTGGCCGTTGACCTGCGTGATCACGTCGCCCGCCTTGAGCCCGGCCGCGGCGGCAGCGCTGCCCGGCACCACCTGCGACACCAGCGCGCCGTCGGGGCGCTTCAGGCCGAAGGACTCGGCCAGGCCCTGGTTCAGGTCCTGCACCGTCACGCCCAGGCGGCCGTGTTCGGCCTTGCCGGTGGCGACGATCTGGTCGCGGATCTTCAGCGCCACGTCGATCGGGATCGCGAAGCTCAGGCCCTGGTAGCCGCCGGTGTGCGAGTAGATCTGCGCGTTGATGCCGACCACTTCGCCGCTGGCGTTGAACAGCGGCCCGCCCGAGTTGCCGGGGTTGACCGCGGCGTCGGTCTGGATGAAGGGCACCACCGCGTCACCCGGCAGCGAGCGGCCCTTGGCGCTGACGATGCCCTGGGTCGCGCTCTGCTCGAAGCCGAAAGGCGCGCCGATCGCGAGCACCGGCTCGCCGACTTCCAGCCTCTTCGAGTCGCCCAGGCGCACCACCGGCAGGCCCTTGGCGTCGATGCGCAGCACCGCCACGTCGGTCACCGGGTCGGCGCCCAGCACCTTGGCCGAGAACTCGCGCCGGTCGCTGAGCTTGACCGTTACTTCCTTGGCTTCGCGCACCACGTGCGCGTTGGTCAGGATCAGCCCGTCGGCGCTGATGATGAAGCCCGAGCCCTGGCCGCGGAACGGCTGGTCCGGCACGCCGCCGCGCGGCATGCGCTGGCCGAATCCCGGGATGCCCTTGAAGAACTGGAAATACGGGTCGTTCTCGAAGCCCGGCGGCAGCCCCTGCGGCGCGCCCCCCGCTTCGTCGGCGCCTGCCTTGTGCATGCCGGCCACCGTGATGCCGACCACCGCCGGGCCGAAGGTCTTGACGATCGCGCGGTAGTCGGCGACCTGGCCTTGCGCGGCGATCATCGGCACGGCTGCGGGTTGTGCGGTGGGCGCGGCGGCCACCGCCGCAGGCGGGTTGGCGGCGTCAGCGGGCTTGTCGAGCCAGCCGGGTTTCAGGCTGAAAGCCCCGGCAGTGCCGACGGCGAGCACACCGGCGGTGACCAGGGCGACGTTCAGGGGCTTGAGCTTCATCGGAATCCGTCCTCGTGGCAGTGAAGCGCCGCAGGGGCGCACGCTGCGCACGATAGGCAGCCGGGGTTAGCGCTGGGTTAGCGCCCGATGAAGCCAGGATTAGGGCCAGCGGCGGGGCCGGAGGCAGGACCGGGGGCAGGGTCGAGAGGCGGGATCGGGGGTAGCGTCGGTCGGTAGGACAGGCCGGGACCGGCGGCGCACCGGCGCCGGCGCAGGCGCGCCGCCGCGTCAGCGCGGCCCGGCCACGTCGAAGCGGTAGACCAGCGTCAGGTCGGCCACGCCGCTGGCGAGGTCGCCATTGACCGCCTTGAACCAGCCGCCGCCCAGCCGCAGCGACCAGTGCGGCGACAACTCGACGCCGACGAACGCCATCGGCTTGACGACGAAGCCGCCGCCGGTGGCCACGCCGCCGCCGCCCGCGGCACCGAAGGCGAACTCGGCCCCCAGTTCCAGCGGCGGCGCCGGCCGCCACTGCGCGCCGGCGGCGAACAGGCCGACCGAGAAGGCGCCGGCATCGCCGCCGTAGGCGCTTTGCACCTGGCCGCTCAGGTAGAAGGGCTCGCCGACGAAGCGGGTGTAGCGAAGGCTCACTTGCTGCAGGCTCTGCGCCGGGCCGTTGGTGCGCGCGGCATTGAACACCTGCTCGACGCCTATCGACCAATCCTGGCGCACCGTCTGCGCGGGCGCGCCGGGCGCCGGCTCGAGCTGCCACTGCAGCGCCAGGTTGCCGTAGGGCACACCGAAATCGCCCTGCGGCGCGCTCGCCCAGCCGGCTTCGGCCACGAGCGCGAGCGTCGGGCTGAAGCGCCAGCGCGCATCCAGCGCCGCCTTGGCCAGCAGCCCGCCGCCGGTGGGCATGCCGCCGCCGCCGCCCATGCCCAGCGCCACGCGGCCGCCCAGCACCAGCGCGCCCGCGGCATCGAGCGGCCAGCCGGCGCCGATGGTGCCCAGCAGCTCGGCGTAGCCGGCGGCGCCGCCGCTGGCCGCGCCGTTGGCTTCGATGCCCAGGTACCACGGCCCCGTCAGCGCCGCCTCGGCGCGCGCGCCGACGAGCCCGATCGTCGAGGCCAGCGGCACGCCGTTGGTGTTGAGGGTGCCGCCGCGCGGCCGGTAGGCGCCGCCCACCGCCAGGATGCGGTCGAAGCCGATGCCGCCGCGCGGCCGGCCGCCGACGGCCGGCGCCGCGCCGGCCAGCGCCGCGAAGCCGGAGTCGACTTCGGCGATCACGCCGAGCTGGGTGCTGCCCATCTGCCCGCTGGGAAAACTCACGTGCGACACCGACAGGCCGGCGCGGAAGAGGCCGAAGTCCCACAGCAGGTCGGCGTGCGGCCGCAGCATCAGCCCGCCGCCGACGGGCGCGTTGCCGCCGCCGCCGCCGCCGGCGTACACCCCGGCCACCAGGCGCAGCGGCCCGACGAGGGTGGTGCACAGCGCCGCCTCGGCGCCCACGGTGAACAGCCCGCCGTAGGGGCCGCTGGCCGAGCCGTAGACCGCCGGGCCGACGCACAGCCCCGGCAGCGGCTGCACCAGGTAGGTGGTACCGACCAGGCCCATCTTGGTGCCGTCGTCGAACTTGACGGTTTCGTAGCCCAGCCGCGGCGTGGCCGGCCACTGCTGCCAGCCGCCGCCGTCGGCGGCTGTCGCTGTCCCGGCACCGGCCAAGGCCGCCAGCGCGGCGGCCAGCGCTGCACCCGTGCGCAGGGGTCGAGGCGCCGCGGCGCGCTGCGTTGCGCGATGCGCTGGCGTCGCGCCCCCCCGCTGGTGCCGGATCTCGATCATGGGTTGTCTCCTGGTGTGGTTGCCGCTGCCGCGCCGCCGGGCAGGCGCACGCGCACGCGCAGCCCGCCGAGCGGCGATGCTTCCAATGCCGCATGGCCGCCATGGCGCTCGGCAATGCTGCGCACGATCGCCAGGCCCAGGCCGCTGCCTTCGGCACCCTCGCCCGAGAGCCCGCCGCCGATGCCGCGCACGAAGCGGCCGAAGGCCTGCGCGCGCTGCGCCGGCGCGATGCCCGGGCCGTTGTCGTCGACGCACAGCTCGGCCTGGTCGCCGTCGCGCCGCACGCGCACCGCGATGCGCGCCGCCGCGCCGCCGTGGCGCACCGCGTTGTCGGCCAGGTTGCGCACCAGCGCCTGCAGCCCGGCGCGGTCGCCGTCGATCCACACCGGCTCGTCCGCCAGCAGCTCGATCTGCGCGCCGCGCGCGGCCGCCAGCGGTGCGACTTCGGCGAGTGCGGCGCGCGCCGTCTCGCCCAGGTCCAGCGCCAGCAGTGGCGCGGGGGCCGCGCCGGGCTCGCTGCGCGCCAGCGCCAGCAACTGCTCGACCAGCCGCGCCGCGCGTTCGATGCCGCCGGCCAGCGCCTCGACCGCCGCCGCGCGCCGCGCGTCGTCGGGCGCGCGCTTGAGCTGCTGCAGTTGCAGCTTCAGCGCGGTCAGCGGCGAGCGCAGCTCGTGCGCCGCGTCGGCGACGAAGCTGCGCTGCGCATCCAGCGCCGCCGCCAGCCGTTGCAGCAACGTGTTCAGCGCGGCCACGAGCGGTGCCAGCTCGTCGGGCAGGCCGGATTCGGGCAGCGGCGCGAGCGACGCGGCGTCGCGCCGGCGCAGCGCGCCGGCCAGCCGCTCGAGCGGCGCGAGCGCATGCATCGTGCCCCACCAGGCCGCCGCGCCCAGCAGCGGCGCCACCAGCAGCAGCGGCCACACGCTGCGCCACGCCGCTTCGGCGGCCAGCCGGCGGCGCACCGCCAGCGGCTGCGCGACCTGGATCACCCGGCTGGGCGTGGCCACCGTGTAGCTGCGCCAGGTGGCGCCGCCCACGCTCACGTCGGCCAGGCCGAGCTGCGCGCGCAGCGGCAGCTGGGCGTGCGGCCGTGGCGCGTAGATCGCGCGGCCGTCGGCCGTCCAGATCTGCACGACGAAGTCGAGCTGGCCGTCGGCCAGCGCCGCCGCCTGCGCCGGCGCCACCTCGCCCTGGTCGCGCAGCGACAGCGCCATCTGGCGCAGCTGGTAGTCGAACAGGGTCTCGACCTCGGCGTGCACGCCGCGGTAGGTGAGCGCGCCGATCAGCAGCGCCGCAGCGCCCAGCAGCCCCAGCACCGCAGCCAGCACGCGCGCGCGGATCGAGCGCATCAGCCCGCGTCGCCGGCCGGCGCCAGGAAGTAGCCGACGCCGCGCATGCTGCGGATGAAGTCGGCACCCAGCTTCTTGCGCAGCTGGTGTACGTACACCGACACCGCGTTGCTCTCGATCTCCTCGCCCCAGCCGTACAGCCGGTCCTCGATCTGCGCGCGCGACAGCACCGCCCCGGGCCGCTGCAGCAGCAGCTCGAGCACCGCGTACTCGCGCGCCGACAGCAGCACCGGCCGGCCCTGCAGCGTGACCTGGCGCGTGGCCGGGTCGAGCGTCACGCCGCCGTGGCGCAGCAGCGGCGCGGCGCGGCCGGCGTGGCGGCGCAGCAGCGCGCGCATGCGCGCGAGCAGCTCGTCCAGGTCGAAGGGCTTGACCAGGTAGTCGTCGGCGCCGGCGTCGAGCCCGGCGACGCGGTCGCCCGGGCCGTCGCGCGCCGTCAATACGATCACCGGCGTGGCGTCACCGCGAGCGCGCAGCGTGCGCAGCACCTCCAGCCCGCCGGCGCGCGGCAGGCCCAGGTCGAGCAGCAGCAGGTCGAAGCGCTCGGTGCCGGTGGCGGCGACGGCCGCCTCGGCGTCGCGCACCCAGTCCACCGCGTAGCCTTCGGCGCGCAGGCTCTCGCGCAGGCTGTCGCCGATCATGCGGTCGTCTTCCACCAGCAGGACGCGCATCGTCGCGGCAGGCTCCAGGGCTGCGGGGTGTGCGGGGCGGCGCGAGCATAACCGGCGCCACAATGCCGGCCATGACCGCGGCGCAGGTGATCGTGCTGGCCACGCCGGTGTTCCTGCTGGCGATCGCGCTCGAATGGTGGATCGGCCGCCGGCGCGGGCGCGACACCTACCGGCTGGGCGACGCGCTCGGCAGCCTGGGCCTGGGCGTGATGAGCCAGGCGACCGGCGTGTTCGGCGCGCTGCTGGGCGTGGCGGTCTACGCCTTCGCCTACGAACACGCGGCGCTGCATCGGCTGCCGGCCGATTCGGCCTGGGTGTGGCTGGGCGCGCTGATCGCCTACGACTTCTGCTACTACTGGTACCACCGCGCCGGCCACCGCGTGGCGCTGCTGTGGGCCGCGCACGCGGTGCACCACCAGAGCGAGGACTACAACCTGTCGACCGCGCTGCGCCAGACCAGCAGCGGCTTCCTGCTGGGCTGGATCTTCTACCTGCCGCTGGCGGTGGCCGGGGTGCCGCCGCTGGTGTTCGGCGCGGTGGCGCTGATCGACCTGCTGTATCAGTTCTGGGTGCACACGCAGCAGATCGGCAGGCTCGGCTGGTTCGACCGCTGGTTCTGCAGCCCGAGCAACCACCGCGTGCACCATGCCGTCAACGACCGCTGCGTGGACAAGAACTACGGCGGCATCCTGATCGTGTGGGACCGGCTGTTCGGCACCTTCGTCGAGGAGGACGATGCCGAGCCCTGCGTGTACGGCACGCGCACGCCGCTGCGCAGCTGGAACCCGGTGCGGGCCAACCTGCAGGTCTACGCCGAACTGTGGCGCGACAGCCGGCGCGCGCGCTCCTGGGCCGACAAGCTGCGGGTGTGGCTGATGCCGCCGGGCTGGCGGCCGGCCGAGGTGGCGCAGCGCTGGCCGAAGCCGGCCTTCGACATCGCCCGCATCGAGCGCTACGACCCGCAGCCCGGCCGCGCGGCGCAGTGGGCGGCGGTGGGGCTGTTCGCGCTGGCGGTGGCAGGGCTGGGCCTGTTCCTGTGGCATGCGCACCGGCTCGGCCCGGCGGCACAGGCCGGCGCCGTGGCGGTGCTGATCGCGCTGCTGTGGCTGATCGGCGCCGTCACCCAGCCGCGCGCCGGCAACGCCGGATGACGGCTGCGCGCCCTCAGGCGCGCAGCGGCAGCGCGATGCCGATCGCGATGAACACGCCGCCGCAGACGCGGTTGAAGCGCCGGCCGACGCGCTGCAGCCAGGGTCGGATGCGGTGCGCGGCCCCGGCGATCAGCAGCTCGGTCGCGAACTCCACCGCGCCGAAGGTGCCGGCCATCACCACGAACTGCACGACCAGGCTGCGCGCCGGGTCGATGAACTGCGGCAGGAAGGCGGCGAAGAACAGCAGCCCCTTCGGGTTGGTCAGCGCCGACAGCAGCCCCTGGCGGAACAGCGCCCAGCCGCTGACCCGCGGCAGCGCGGCGGCGAAGGCCGCCAGCGCGATCGGCGGCGAGCGCCACACCTGCACGCCGAGCCACACCAGGTAGGCGCCCCCGACCCACTGCATCACCGTCAGCGCGGCGGCCGACGCACGCAGCAGCGCGCCGATGCCGAACATCGACAGCGCGATCACCGCGGTGAAGCCGAGCGTGCCGCCGCAGATCGTCCACAGCGTGCGCCGCCGGCCGTGCAAGGCGCCGTGGGTGAGCGCGAGCAGGCCGTTCGGCCCGGGCGACAGCGACAGCCCGACCGCTGCCAGCAGGTAGATCAGCCAGGTGTCGAAGGCCATGCGGGCGGGCGGAGTGGCTTCGCGAACGCTTTCAGGCGGCGTCCTGCGGCAGGCTGTGCCACCCGACGCGGCAGCAGCGGCACAGCCCGCCACCGAACCCGGCCTGCTGCAGCGCGCCGCGATGCAGCGCGAACGGCGTGTCGTGGTACTGGCCGTCGGGCGTGAACAGCGCGGCGAAGGCGCGCTCGTCGCGCGCCTGCCGTACGGCCTTGCAGCCCTGCATGAACGAGTCGATGCCCATCGGCGCGGCGTATCGGCAGACCTCAGGCGGCGGGCATCGAGCGAATCGGGCCTTCGGGAACGGGCCGCCGACGCGTCACTGGACGATGGTCTTCAACGCCTGCAGCGCGCTGTCGGAGATCAGCTTGTGGCCGTGCGGCGTGGGGTGGAAGGCATCGGACCACAGGTAGGTCTGGTCCGCGTTGGGCTCGACCAGCGTGGCGCGCGTGCAGAAGGCGGCACTGGCCGTGGGCACCGTGTTGTTGCAGCCGGGCGCCGTGACGTTGGCAAAGCCGTATGCAGCCGGATCGGCGATCGCCGCCTTCAGCGGCGCGCCGGCATCGAACAAGGCCACGCCGGCCAGGCCCTTGATGCCATCGGCGAGGATCTGGTTGAACTGCCGGGTCCATTCCGTGATCTGCGACGCCGGCACCGGCACAAAGCAGCCGACCGCCTGGTACACGTCGGACAGGTACTTGCGCGCGAAGGGGTTGGAAGACCAGTCGCCTGCCTGGTAGACGAGCACTGCCTGCGCGCCGGCGGCGCGCAGCCGCTTGACGTTGTCCACCTGCGCGCGCGCAGCGGTGGCGACCGCGTCGGTCGCGATCGCGATCGTGGTCTTGCCGACACCGAGCCCGTTGTTGTCGTAGTGCCAGCACAAGTCGGCGAACTGGGCGTAGGTGTCGTTGCCGCCGCCGCCGATGACGATCAGCTGGCCGGCGGGGACCCTGTTGGCGTTGGCGGCGAGGTAGCGGCCCACCTGGTCGCTGACCGACGACACGATCGCGTTGTTGCCCACGCCGCTTTGCATCGGGTACTGCGCGATGCGCGCACCGCCCTCGGCATAGCCGTTGCCGCCGATCGTCGTGGCCGTGCCCACGCCGGCCGTGGGCACGCCGCTGGCCTCCTTGTCGAGCGTCAGGCGCCGGTTGGGCGTGAGCTTCAGGCCGTAGCCGGCGGCGATGTTCTCGACCCAGACATTGCCCGGGTTGACGGTGAACTTGCCGAGGTTGTTCGGGTCGTTTGTCGCGCCGGCGTAGGTGCCGACGTCGCTCAGGCTGTCGCCGAAGACCGTCATCGACTGCACGGCCGGCAACTCGGTGTCGCTGCCGCAGCCCGTCATGCCGGCTGCCGCGATCACCGCGGCAAAGGCCGCCGAAGCGGCCCGGGATTTCACTTTGTTCATGTTGCTCACCATCCGCTTACACTGGATTCGGCCGCCGCGGCGGCCGCGCCGGTTGCCGGCAACGGCCGGCTTCCGATGCCACTGCCCGCGCAGAGCCCCCGGCGCAGCCGGAACAGCGACGCGATTGTGTGCCCGGAATCGGTGGGTCGCCGAGCGCCCGTTCTGACCCGGGATCCTTCGCGCTCGTGCGCGCTTGCGCCAGGCGCCTGAAGGCGTGACGCGAAGCCGCGACCCTGCCTTGCGGTTGACGGGCCTGCGCTTCGTCGGCTTCGCGACCTCCATGGCCGGATTCATGGCGCCGGCCCTCGGATCGGCCGCGCGGCCGGCCTTTCGAGGGCCGTTCAGGCAGGCGTGCGGGGCGCCGATTCGGAGATCGCGGTCACCGTCATCGTCTGGTTGTGCAGCTCGCCGGCGCCGCCCCCCGGGCCGCGCGCGATTGCGCCGTACGCATAGAAGCCCACCTGCGCCGCGCGGCAGGGTGCGCCGTCGGCCACCGTCGCGAACTCTTCCCCGGCGCGCGCGCCGAGCACCAGCCGGCGGCCGGTGCAGGAGATCGAGATCAACAGCGGGCCGTCGTGGCGCCCGAGGCCTTGCGTCGCCCGGGCCGCCGCGCGGCCGGCACTGTCGATCAGCTCGTCGCTGCCGGTGCGCATCAGCCGCGCGGTCCCGCCCGGCGGCATGTCGTCGGCAAAGGTCATCGATCGCTGCTGCCGGTCGATGCCGACGATCGTGCGCAGCACCGGCTCGGTGCCGGGCGCGCGCTCGAGCGCCAGCGGATGCCGCAGCGCCGCGGCCGGCAGGCCGGCCGCGTGCTCGCCCAGGTATTCCTGGAGCAGGTCCAGCGCCGGCCGGCCGTCGAGCTCGTACAGCACCCGGCCTTCGGCACGGGTGATGCGCTGCCCGGGGCTGAAGGTCGACCAGCCGCCGTCGCGGCCGTGGCCGATCCGCAGGTGCGCGCCGTACAGGCCGACCGCCGCGATGCGCCGCTGGGCCGGCGCGCCGCCGTCGAGCACCCAGGTGCGCGCGAAGCGTTCGCCGTCGCCGGCCAGCCCGCCGCACACGTGCACGTCATCGGCCAGGTTCTGCGCCATCCCGGCCAAGAGGGCGCTGCCGCTGACGTGCAGCCCGTCGCCGAGCAAGAACACCGCGCGCAGCCCCGGCGCCTGCAGCTGGTGCGCCAGCCGGGCGCCGGCAGGCCGGCAATCGTGCGGGCCCTGCAGCTCGATGGCCGCATGGCGCAGCTCGGTGTGCGCGAAGCGCGCGACCGCCACGCCGATGCTGTCGTCGTGCACCTGGCTGCCGATGACCTCGCCTGCGGTCGAACAACCCAGCAGCACCGCCTGCGGGAATGCGGCGCGCAGCTCGGCAAAGGGCTGCGGCTGCTCGGCGAAGGCGCTCGCGCCGAAGGCCAGCACCAGCGTGCGCGGGCCGTCCATCGCCGTCGGCAGGGGCGCAGCCCAGCCCGAAGGGGCCAGGAAGCGGGTGGTCTTCAGCTGCATGCGGCCGTCTGCGGGCAGGCGAAGGCCTGCCTTGTCGCACCCGTTCTCGGCAGCCGCGCGCCCGAATTGAGCGCCGCAGGGCGCGGGCGGCGTGCCGGATTGACGCTGCGGCCCGCTGCCGCCGGGCCCGGCGCGCCCGCTTCAGTGCATCGGGTTCAGCGCGCCGGGTTCAGCGCGCCCGGTTCAGCGCGCCGGGCAGCCCGCGCCCTTGCAGCGCTGCATCTCGCCGCTGACCGGGTCGAGGTACAGCTTCGCGCGCACGCCCGTGCCGCGCACCGACACCTCCCAGACGCCATCGTCGAACTCGAGCTCGGTGATGGTGCCCAGCCGGCGCTCCTCGACCGAGCGCGCGATCTGCGCGGCGCTCTTGCCGCCCGCGGGCGGCCGCCGGCTGGAGTGCGATTCGGACTTGTCGCGCAGCGTCTGGGCGCTGTGCGGGTCCACGTAGAGCTCGCGGCACTTGCGGCTGGCCGACGGGCAGTTGAGCACCTCCCAGCGGTCGTGCTCGAACTCGGCGGCGACGATCATGCCGGGGTGCCGCTGCTGCACGACGTCCAGGATTTCCGACAGCGGCTTGGCATCGCCCGGGGGCGGCGCGGCCAGCGCCGCTGCGGCGGCCGCCAAGGCGGCGAACGACACGGCCAGCGCGCGCCGGCCGGGGATGAATCGGATCTGCATGCGATGGCCTCGGGGTCGGGATCCGTCAGGATAGCGCAACGCGATCCCGAGGCCGGGCTTCAGTCGGCGCCGCCGGCCGCTCAGCCGGCCGCAGCCATCCGCGCCGACAGCGGCTCCACCGCCTGGCCGCCGGCCTGCGCGACCGCCGCGGCGGCAGCGTCGAGTTCGGCCACCGTGGCCGCATCCAGCGGGATCGCGGCGGCGCGCGCGCGCCTTGCGGCGCGCTCCGGATCGCCGGGCATCAGGATCCCGGCGCTGCCGTCTTGCAGTGCCGCGCTGCGCACCCAGTCGACGAATGCGCCCACTTCGTCGGCAAAGGCCGTGCCCGAACGCAGCCGCTGCGGGTCGAACACGATCGCCAGCATGTTGTTCCACACGCCTGCTTGGTACTTCAGGTTGGCCGGGCGCGTGGTCTCGCCGCCGGTCAGCGCGGCCGCCAGCACCTCGACCACCATCGCCAGCGCATAGCCCTTGTGCTGCGCGAAAGGCAGCAGCGCGCCGAGCGGCCGGCCCGGCGGCGGGAACATCACGCCGGGGTCGTCGGTGGGGTGGCCTTCGGTGTCGAGCAGCGCGCCGGGCGGCACCGTCTTGCCGCCCAGGTGCGCGACGCGCACCTTGCCGACCGCGATCGCGCTGGTCGCGAAATCGAGCAGCAGCGGTTCACGGCCGGGGACCGGAATGCCGACGGTGAAGGGATTGGTGGCGAAGCGGGCCTCGCGGCCGCCGTGGGGCGCGACCAGCGGCAGGCTCATCGCGTTGACGAAGTGGATCGACACCATGCCGGCAGCCACCGCCTGCTCGGCCCAGTGGCCGACGCGGCCGAGGTGGTGCGCGTCGCGCAGGCCGAGCACGCACACGCCATGGCTGCGCGCGCGCTCGATCGCCAGCGCCATCGCCTCGCCCGCGACCACCTGGCCCATGCCGCGCCTGCCGTCCACGCCGAGCATCGTGCCGCTGTCGCTGGACACCGCCGCGTGCCGGTTGAGTTGCAGCTCGCCGGCGAGCCAGGCCTGCACGTAGCGCGGCAGCATGCCGACGCCGTGCGAATCGTGCCCGGCGAGGTTGGCGCCGACCAGGTGGTCGGCGGTCAGCCATGCCTCGCCGGCGTCGGAGCCGGCGGCGCGCCACAGATCGACCACCCAGCGCCGCAGCGCGTCGGGGGCAAGACTCGATTCGGCCATGCGGCGATTGTCGCTGCGCCGCCGTTGCCGGCCATCGTCAGCCGGGAGGCTCGTCCGCCGCGGCGCGCTGCACCTGCATGCGCAGCCACGCATGCGCAGGGTCGGCGTCGCGGCGCAGATGCCACAACATCGAGATCTGCACCGGGCCCAGGTCGAAGGGCAGCTCGCGCACGACGAGTTCGTGCTGGTAGCCGGTGGCCGGCAGGAAGCCCAGCGGCAGCACCGCCAGCAGGTCCGATCGGGTGACCACGCGGCCGGTGGTGAAGAACTGGTTGATCGTCAGCACGATGCGCCGCTGCCGGCCGAGCGCCGTCAGCACCTGATCGACCGGCCCGAGCGCCTGCCCGCTCGCGCTGTGCAGCAGGTGCAGCGCGCCGCAGTAGGCGTCCAGCGTCAGCGGCGCGTCGGCCAGCGGGTGGCCGCGGCGCATCGCGCAGACGTAGCGGGTGTCGCTCAGCCGCTGGTGGCGCAGCGCCGCTTCGCGCCCGGCCGCGGCCAGTGCGGTGACGAGCTGCGGGAAATGGCCGATCGCCAGGTCGGCCTCGCCCTGCTCGAGCAGCGCGCTGGGGTCGTCGCTGGCCAGCGGCAGCGCGCGCAGGTTGACGAGCGCGCGGCTGCGCTGCACTTCGTCGACCAGCGCGGGCATCAGCAGCGCGGCGCTGGCGTCGGCCATCGCCAGCCGGAAGGTCGCCGCCTGGGTGCTCGGGTCGAACGCCTGCGGCGCCAGCGCCTGCTGCAGCCCGGCCAGCGCCAGGCGCACTTGCGGCCATAGCGCCTGCGCCCTGGGCGTCGGTGCCATGCCCGACGAGTTGCGCATGAACAACGGCTCGCCGACTGCGTGGTGCAGCCGCTTCAAGGCATGACTCGCCGCCGGTTGAGTGATCGCTAACACCTGTGCAGCGCGTGTCAGGCTGCCCTCCGACATCAACGTGTCGAACAGCCGCAGCAAGTTCAGGTCGAAGGTGCGGAAGTTCGTGGCCACGATCTGATATGCGCATCACGCATAAACATCATGTAGAGAATTGATTTGATCGACATGAGGGTTAACCCTAGATAATTGACACCGACACCGAGCCGGCATTCGCCGGCGACGCAACGAAAGGAGTCCTGGCCATGATGACGATCGAGATCCTGCGGCAGACGCTGCAAGCGGTCGGCCCGACGGCAGCGATGCGTGCCCGCCTGCGCAGCCGCGCGCAGGCCATCTGGGGCGCGATCGCAGAGGCGTCGGCGCGCGACGCCATCGGCCCGCTGATGCAACTGTCGATCCGGCGCGAACGCACCGACCCGCTGCTGGCCGAACAACTGCGGTTGGCCGCTGCCGATCTGGCGGCAGGCGCCCACCGCGCACAGGAGATCTACTGATGACGACCTTGACCTTGAAGCTGTACTACGCACCGCCGGTCGAGCCGGCGAACCCCCGCGGGGCGCGCGCCGCCGCCGCGGCCTATGGCTGGATGCTGGCGGCACTGCGGCCGCTGGCCGACCGGCTGGCGGCGCGCCGGGCCGCTGCGGCCGCCCGCCGCCGCGCCCAGGAGGTGCTCACGGTGCGCAACCTCGCTTGGCAGATCCGCGCGACCGATCCGCGCGTCGCCGGCGAGCTGTCGGCCGCTGCCGACCGCTACGAGCAGCAGCACGGCGGCTGATCGGCGGCCGCGCGCGCCGTCAGCGGGCTGGCTGGTTGGCCGGCCCCAGTCCGACTTCGGGCCGGGGGCGGCGGGCGCAGCAGGTGAAGCGCGCGCGTCAGATGCAGCGGCCGCCGTCCACCTCGAGCGCGACGCCGGTGATCATCGACGCCTCGTCGCTGCACAGGAAGCAGGCGGCGTTGCCCAGGTCGTCGGGCCGGCTGAAGCGGCCGATCGGGATCGTCGCCAGGAACTTCGCGCGCATCTCGGGCGTGTCCTCGCCCATGAAGCTCGCGAGCAGCGGCGTGTCGCCGGCCACCGGGTTGAGCGCGACCACGCGGATGCCGAAGGGCGCCAGCTCCACCGCCAGCGAGCGCGTGGCGGTGATCACCCAACCCTTGCTGGCGTTGTACCAGCTCAGCCGCGGGCGCGGGCTGACGCCGGCGGTGCTGGCCATGTTGAGCATCACGCCGCGGATGCCGCTGGCGCCGGGCGCGCGCGCCTTCCAGAGCGGCACCAGCTCGCGCACCGCGAGGTAGATCGCCTTCATGTTGACCGCGGCGACGCGGTCGAAATCGGCCTCGCTCACGCCCTCGGTCGGCTGCGGCAGGTGGGTGACGCCGGCGTTGTTGACCAGGATGTCGGGCACGCCGAAGCGCGCCTGGGCGGCCTCGACCATCGCGCGCACGTCAGCGGCGACAGCCACATCGGCGCGCTGCGCCGCCGCCGCCGCGCCGAGCCCGGCGGCCACGCGCTGCGCGGCGGCCTCGTCGCGGTCGACGACCAGCACCTTCGCGCCTTCGGCGGCAAACTTCGCGCAGATGCCGGCGCCGAAGCCCGACCCGCCGCCGGTGACGATCGCGACCTTGTGCTGCAGTCTCATGCGGCGTCCAAAGGGTTCAGGTGTTCCAACGGCATCTGCGCGGGCAGCGCCACAATGGCTTGCTCATCAGCCGCGGCCGGCGCCGATGCGGATCACGGTGCGGCCGCGGTGCTGACCGGCCAAGACCGAATCCATCACCGCCGGCAGCTCGGCGAAGTCCGCCACCTGGCGCAGCTGCGCCAGGTGGCGCGGCCGCAGATCGGTCGCGAGCCGCTGCCACAGGTGCTCGCGCATGGCCACGTCGTTGTCGGAGTTGACGCCGATCAGGCGCACGCCGCGCAGGATGAACGGCATCACGGTGGTGGAAAACGCGATCCCCGCGGCGTTGCCGATGCTGGCGATCACCGCATCCTTGTGCATGCGCGGGATCAGCGCGGCCAGCGGCTCGCCGCCGAGCGAATCGACCGCGGCCGCCCATTGCGCGCTTTCCAGCGGGCGGTTCGGCGCGCCCTTGGGCGCGACGCCGTCGACGACGCGGCGCGCGCCCAGGCCCAGCAGGTAGTCGGCCTGGTCGGCCTTGGAGGTGGCGGCCACGACTTCGAAGCCCAGTTGCGCCAGCATGTCGATCGCGATGCCGGCGACGCCGCCGGTGGCGCCGTTGACCAGCACCGGGCCGCGCGCGGGCGCGCAGCCGTTGAGCTGCATCAGGTCCACCGCCAGCGCGGCCGTGTAGCCGGCGGTGCCGATCGTGATCGCGTCCAGCGGCGTGAGCCCCGCCGGCACGCGGTTGACCCAGTCGGCCGGCACGCGCGCGCGCTCGGCGTAGCCGCCATGGTGCGCGACGCCGAAGCCCCAGCCGTGCACGACCACCGCGTCGCCGGCGCCGAAGCGCGCGCTGCCCGAGCGCTCGACCACGCCGACCGCGTCGATGCCGCCGACACACGGGAAGCGGCGGATGATCTTGCCGCGGCCGGTGGCGGCGAGCGCGTCCTTGTAGTTGACGCTGGCGTAGTCGATGCGCACCTCGACATCGCCGGGGTCCAGCGAATCGCTCGCCAGCGACGTGAAGCCGGCGCGCACGGCGCCGTCGACCTCTTCGATCAGATAGGCCTTGACGGGGTGGCTCATCGGGATGCTGCGCAGGTGGAGGCTGGCGCACGATAGCAGCGCCGCGGGCCGGGCGGAAGCCATGGCGCTGCACCGGGCGCGCACCGGCCGCGCACCCGGCGCCGCATCCGGCGCCGCAGCGAGCCGCGGCGCGCCCGGCTCGAGCCGCCGCACGTGGGCATCGGCGGCGCGCCGATCGCGCACCGCGGGCCGAGCTTGACGCGGTTCCAAAAATCGATAACCATAGAAATATGGAAGAGAAGGCCGCTGTTGTCGCCCTGGCGGCGCTCGCCCAGGAAGCCCGTCTGCGCGTGTTCCGCGCGCTGGTTGGCGCGGGCCCGGAAGGCATGACCCCCGGCGCCTTGTCGGCGATGCTCGACATTCCCGGCTCGACGCTGTCGTTCCACCTGAAGGAACTCGTGCATGCGCGGCTCGCGAGCGTCGAGCGCGACGGCCGCAATCTCCACTATCGGCCGGCACTGGCGCACATGAACGATCTGCTCGGCTACCTCACCGACCACTGCTGCATGGGCGAAACCTGCGCGCCCGGCGGCGCCAGGCGCCGCACCGCCTGCTGATCCGGAGGGTCGTCATGAAGCGATTCCACGTCCACGTGCATGTCGAAGACCTCGCCAGGAGCATCGGCTTCTACACGAAGCTGTTCGGCGCCGAGCCCACGCGCGTCGAGGGCGACTACGCCAAGTGGATGCTCGAAGACCCGCGCATCAACTTCGCGGTCTCGACCCGCGGCCGCAAGGCCGGCATCGACCACCTGGGTTTCCAGACCGACGATCCTGCCGAACTGGCCGAGCTGAAAGCCCGCGCCGAGTCGGCCGACATGGCGCTGCTCGACGAAGGCGAGACCACTTGCTGCTATGCGCGCAGCCACAAGCACTGGGTCACCGACCCGCAGGGCATCGCCTGGGAACACTTCCACACCCTGGGCGACATCCCCGTCTTCAGCCAAGGCCCGCAGGCCGGCGCAGCCGCGGCCTGCTGCACCCAGGCGGGGGCGGGCGCGGCCGCATCCGCGCAGGCGCCGGCGCCCGATGCGCCCACGCCACGCGGCAAGCCGGTCGGCATCCCGGTCAAGGCCTCGGGCTCCTGCTGCTGAGCCTGCGTCGGGCCGCGAGACCCGCAACCCGCCGCTCATCGGCCCGGCAGGGACATCCAAGGCATCGCGAGCCGCTGCGCCATGACCGCCCATGTGCTGATCCTGTGCACCCACAACTCGGCGCGCAGCGTGCTGGGCGAAGCGATGCTCGACTACCTCGCGGCCCGGCTCGGCCGGGATGTCCGGGCGCACAGCGCCGGCAGCGCGCCGAGCGGGCGCATCCATCCGCTCGCGATCGAGGCGCTCGACAACGCCGGCATCGACACCCGCGGCTGCCGCAGCAAGAGCTGGGACGAGTTCAGCGGCGCTGGCGCACCGCCGCTGTGCGCGGTCATCACGGTGTGCGACCGTGCCGCGGCCGAGCCGTGCCCGGTCTTCTTCGGCGGCACCGGCGGCACCGGCGGCCGGCCGGCGAAGGCGCACTGGGGCTATCCCGACCCGTCGCAGGCCGGAGGCGGGGACGCGGGCAGGCGCCGCGCCTTCGAGCTGACGCGCCAGGCTCTCGGCTACCGCCTGCTGCAGTTGCTCGCGTTGCCGCTGGAAACGATGGACCGCGAGGCCCTGCAGTCCGCGCTCGCCGAGATCGGCAACAGCTGAACCCGCCCGCCGATGAACACCACCACCGTGCCCGTCCGCACAGCGGCCCCGGCGCCGATGAGCGTCTTCGAGCGCTACCTGACTGTCTGGGTGGCCCTGTGCATCGCCGCCGGCATTGCACTGGGCCAGCTGCTGCCCGGCCCGTTCCAGGCCATCGGCCGCATGGAAGCGGCCAAGGTCAACCTGCCGGTCGGGGCGCTGATCTGGGTGATGATCATCCCGATGCTGCTGAAGGTCGACTTCGGCGCGCTGCACCAGGTCGGGCAGCACTGGCGCGGCATCGGCGTCACGCTGTTCGTCAACTGGGCGGTCAAGCCCTTCTCGATGGCGCTGCTGGGCTGGGTCTTCATCCGCCACGTCTTCGCGCCGTACTTGCCGGCCGACCAGCTCGACAGCTACATCGCCGGCCTGATCCTGCTCGCCGCCGCGCCCTGCACGGCGATGGTGTTCGTGTGGAGCCGGCTGACCCACGGGCATCCGCTGTTCACGCTGAGCCAGGTCGCGCTCAACGACACGATCATGGTGTTCGCGTTCGCGCCCATCGTCGCGCTGCTGCTCGGCCTGTCGTCGATCGCGGTGCCGTGGGACACGTTGCTGATCTCGGTGCTGCTGTACATCGTGGTGCCCGTGCTGATCGCGCAGGCCTGGCGCAAGGCGTTGCTGGCCAGGGGCCAGGCGTCTTTCGACGCCGTGCTGGCGAGGACCGGCCCCTGGTCGATCACCGCGCTGCTCGCGACCCTGGTGCTGCTGTTCGCCTTCCAGGGCGAGGCCATCCTGAAGCAGCCGCTGGTGATCGCGATGCTCGCGGTGCCGATCCTGATCCAGGTGTTCTTCAACGCGGCGCTGGCCTATTGGCTGAATCGCCGGCTCGGCGAATCGCACAGCGTGGCCTGCCCTTCGGCGCTGATCGGCGCCAGCAACTTCTTCGAGCTGGCGGTGGCCGCCGCCATCAGCCTGTTCGGCTTCGAGTCCGGTGCCGCACTGGCCACCGTGGTCGGCGTGCTGATCGAGGTGCCCGCGATGCTGCTGGTGGTGCGTGTGGTCAACCAGAGCCAGCGCTGGTACGAGGCCGGCGCGTCCCGATGATGTCGCGCGTGTCCCTGGCGCAGGCGGCTCGGGGGTGCCGTGCATGGGGCCGGCAGCGGCCGGCCGACGCGCGGCGTCTCATGCGTCGCCGCGCGCACGAATCGCGTTGGAACCGCTGACCTGACAAGCTCTTGAACAACGCTGCTCCCCAAATGCCCGCACCGAACCAGCTCCGAACGCCCGCCATGCTGTCGCTGCTGCGCGCCCCGCCCCGCTTCCTGTTCTTCACCGGCAAGGGGGGCGTCGGCAAGACCTCGCTGGCCTGTGCCTGCGCGCTCGCGCTGGCCGACGCCGGCCGGCGCGTGCTGCTGGTCAGCACCGATCCCGCGTCCAACCTCGACGAGATGCTCGGCGTCGCGTTGTCGGCGTCGCCCACGCCCGTGCCCGGCGCCGCCGGGCTCGCCGCGCTGAACATCGACCCCGAGGCCGCCGCCGAAGCCTACCGGCTGCGCGTGATCGAGCAGATGCCCGCCAGCAGCACCGACGCCGAGCGCGGCGCCGTGCGCGAGCAGCTCTCGGGCGCGTGCACGACGGAGATCGCCGCCTTCGACGAGTTCATCGGCCTGCTGGCCGGCGACGCCGAGGGCTGCGACCACGTCGTCTTCGACACCGCGCCGACCGGCCACACGCTGCGCCTGCTGAGCCTGCCCAAGGCCTGGACGGGCTTCCTGGAGGGCAACGACCGCGGCGCCTCCTGCCTGGGCCCACACTCCGGGCTGAAGATGCAGGAACAGCGCTTCCGTGCCGGCCTGCGGGCGCTGGCGGACCCCGGCCAGACCGCCATCGTGCTGGTCACGCGGGCCGATGCGGCGGCCCTGCGCGAGGCCGCGCGCACGCATGGCGAACTGCTGGACCTGGGGCTGTCCAATCAGCGTTTGGTGATCAACGCGGTCTTCCGCGCCGCGGCAGCCGGTGACGCCGTGGCCGGCGCGCTGCAGGCGCTGGGCGAACAGGCTCTCGCCGCGATGCCCGCCAGCCTCGCCGGCCTGCCGCAGGACCGCGTGCCGCTGCGCCCCTTCGACATGGTCGGCCTGCCGGCATTGCGGGCCCTGCTCGATCCCGCGGCCGAGCCGGCGCGGCCCGCGCCGCCGCCGGCGGCATTGCCGGGCCAGTGGCAGCCGCTGCGCGCGCTGGCCGACGAACTCGCGGCCAAGGACCGCGGCCTGGTGATGGTGATGGGCAAGGGCGGCGTGGGCAAGACGACGATCGCCGCCGCGCTGGCCGTGGCGCTGGCGGCGCGCGGCAAGACCGTGCACCTGTCCACCACCGACCCGGCGGCGCACCTGGCCGGCACGCTCGAAGGCAGCGTGCCGGGGCTGCGGGTCGACCGCATCGACCCGGCCGCCGAGACGCAGCGCTACGTCGCCAAGATCATGGCCGCCCGCGGCCGCGACCTGGACGAGGCAGGCCGCGCGCTGCTGCTCGAGGATCTGCGCTCGCCCTGCACCGAGGAGGTCGCGGTGTTCCACGCGTTCTCGCGCATCGTCGGCCAGGCGCGCAGCGCCTTCGTCGTGCTCGACACCGCGCCCACCGGCCACACACTGCTGCTGATGGACGCCACCGGCGCCTACCACCGCCAGATGACGCGCGAGTTCGAGGCCACGGCGGCGGCGCGCGTGGTCACGCCGCTGATGCGCCTGCAGGATCCGGACTACACCCGCATCGTGCTCGTCACGCTGCCCGAAGTGACGCCGGTGTCCGAGGCTGCGGCGCTGCAGGACGACCTGCGCCGCGCGCGCATCGAGCCCTTCGCGTGGGTGGTGAACCGCAGCCTGGCGGCTTCGGGCACGCGCGATCCGTTGCTGGCCGCGCGCCTGGCGGGCGAAGCCGCGCAGCTGGCGCGCGTCACCGGCGGCCTGGCCAGGCGCACCTACGTGGTGCCGTGGGTGCCGCGGCCGCCCGTGGGCATCGCGGCGCTGCGCGGCCTCGACGACGCGGGCACGGCGGCCGATTCCTCCGCCTGAATCGCAGGCCCGGCACGCAAGCGCCTGCATGGCCGCGCTTGCGGCCGCGCAACGCCGCAGGTGCCTGCTGCCCGCAGAATCGGCCAATGAACCGGAAGGACGCACGCGCGCCGGCGGTCTTCATCAGCTACCGGCGCGAGGACAGCGAAGGCTACGCCGGCCGGCTGTACAAGGATCTCGCCGAGCACTTCGGCGCCGGCCGCGTGTTCATGGACGTGACCGGCATCGAGCCGGGGCGCGATTTCCGCCGCGAGATCGACGAGCAGGTCGCCACCTGCGCCGTGCTGCTGGCGGTGATCGGGCGCGACTGGGTCGACGCGCGCGATGACGAGGGCCGGCGCAAGCTGGACGATCCCGGCGACTTCGTGCGCCTCGAGACGGTGGCCGCGCTGCGTCGGGACATCCCGGTCGTGCCGGTGCTGGTCCAGGGCGCGACGATGCCGCATCTCGACCAGTTGCCCGACGACTTGAAGCCGCTGGCGTTCCGCAACGCCGTCGAACTGACCCATCCGCGCTGGGATTCCGACCTGCAGCTCCTGATCAAGGCGCTGGCACCGCACGTGGCAGACGGGCGCAGCGCTCTGCGTCCGCCGTCGGTTGCGCCGCACGCCCGGCCGGGCCGCTGGCTGGCGGGCACGCTGATCGCGGCGATCGCACTGGCCGCGGCGGTCGGCGGCTGGCAATTCCGGCAACGCGAGCGAAGCCGCGTGGCGCAGGCCGAGGAAGCCCTGCGGCAACAGGCGCAGGCCGCACGCGAGCGGGCCGACCGCGCCGAGCGCGAACACGAGGCCGCGCTGGCCGCCGAGCGCAGCGCACGCGATGCTGCGACGGCCCAGACCAGTGCCGCGGCAGCGCGCGAGGCGCTTGCCGAGCGCGCCAGGGCGACGGCTGCGGCCGATCTCGAACGAATCCGGCAGGAACAAGCCAGCGCGCGCCGTGAGCGCGACCGGGCGGCCGCCGAACAGGCCGAACAGCGCCGCCGGGAGCCGAGCCCGGCGACCGCATCGGCCGCACCCTCGGTGCCGGCTGCATCCCCGGTCGCGCCAGCGGCGGCCAGTGCCGCGGCCGGCCCGGCGGGTGCGGCGCTGCCGCCGGCGCCGGCCGCCAGCGCGCCGCATGTGCTGCGGCGCACGCGCGCCGGCGACGAGGCCGTGGTGCTCGACATGAGCCCTGCCGCGGGCACGATGCTTCGGGCCGGCCGCTACACGATCATCCGCTACCGTCTGCGGGCCACCCTGGCCAGCCGCGACCAGGCGTGGTTGACGGTGACCACCTTGCAGAGCGACAGCCACGTGACCCGCTGCGACGACCCGCTCGCCGGCGCGGGCCGCCCCACCAACGGCGGCAAGGTGCTGCTGAAGCGCGGCACGCAGGAGGTCGTCGTCACGGTGGAATGGCTGGGCGGTGTGCCGGTGCCCGGCAGCGAGCGGCGCGGCATCCTGATGCCCAGCCTGGTGTTGTGGGAGACGACCGGCACCCCGGATCGCGGCCCGCGTTTCGCCTATCTGGGCTACGCCCCAGAAGCCTGCCTGGCCTTCGCCCCATGAGACACGCTGCCGCGCCCGCGGCGCGGCAGCGTGTCTGACGTTGTCGCGCCGGCCTCGATGACCGGCCCGGCCTGCGGCGTACGGGCCAAGCCCGCGGCACGCGAGCCGATGTCCCGGTCGAGGCCGGACGCATCACAGGGACGTGCAGGGGGAAGCGCTTCGTGGTGATCCCCCGCCCTCGGGGAACGAAGGGCCGCTGCCGGGATCCTTGACGCCGTGGGGGCGGGCCGGCGGGCAGCCCGGCCCCGGAGTCGCTCAGCAGGCGCTGCGGCGCCGGCCGCGTGCCGGCAGGCAGGCGCGCCTGCCGATGCAGCCGGGCAGTGCGTCCATCCGCACCAACGGCGGTGTCTTCATCTGCGATCCCGCCGGCGCGGGGATGCCGGGCGCCGTCAAGCGCCGTGGTGGATCGCCACCGTCTTCAGCGTCGAGAAGCCGTACAGCGCCTCGAAGCCCTTTTCGCGGCCGTGGCCCGACGCCTTGACGCCGCCGAAGGGCAGCTCGACGCCGCCGCCCGCGCCGTAGTTGTTGATGAACACCTGGCCGCACTGCAGCCGGTGCGCCAGCCGCAGCGCGCGGCTGCCGTCGCGCGTCCACACGCCGGCCACCAGGCCGAAGGGCGTGCCGTTGGCGATGGCCAGCGCCTGCGCTTCGCCGTCGAAGGGGATCACCGCCTGCACCGGGCCGAAGATCTCCTCCTGCGCGAGCCGGTGCCCGGGCTGCACGTCGGCCACCAGCGTCGGCGCGACGTACCAGCCGCCGGCGGGCAGCGTGGCCGGCAGCGGCGCCTGCGCGGCCACCTGCAGGCCGCTTTCGCGCACCAGCTCGAGGTAGCCGCCGACGATGTCGCGCTGGCGCGCCGAGATCACCGGGCCGACATCCGGATCGTCCAGCGCCGGGCCCACGCGCAACGCCCGGTAGCGCTCGGCCATGCGCGCGACCACCGCGTCGAACACCGGCCGCTCGACCAGGATGCGGCTGGCGGCCGAGCAGGTCTGGCCGGCGTTCTGGATGCCGGCGTTGACGAGATGCGGCAGCGCGGCGTCGAGGTCGGCGTCGGCGAACACGATCTGCGGGCTCTTGCCGCCGAGTTCGAGCGTGACCGGGATCGTGTTGCGCGCCGCCGCCGCCTGGATCAGCCGGCCGACCGCCACCGAGCCGGTGAATGACAGGTGCTGCACGCCCGGGTGCGCGGCCAGCGCCGCGCCGGCCTCCTCGCCCAGCCCGGGCACGACGTTGAGTGCGCCCGGCGGCAGCCCGGCGTCGTGCGCGATCCGGGCGAAGGCGAGCGCGCTCAGGCAGGCTTCCTCGGCCGGCTTGAGCACGCAGGCGTTGCCCATCGCCAGCGCCGCGCCCACCGAGCGGCCGATGATCTGCATCGGGTAGTTCCACGGCACGATGTGGCCGGTCACGCCGTGCGGCTCGCGCAGCGTGAACGCGGTGTAGCCGCTGGCGAAGGGGATCGTCTGCCCCATCAGCTTGTCGGCCGCGCCCGCGTAGAACTCGAGGTAGCGCGCCAGCGCGACCGCGTCGGCGCGCCCCTGCTTCAGCGGCTTGCCCACGTCCAGCGCCTCGAGCCGCGCGAGTGCGTCGGCCTGCGCCAGCACCAGCGTGCCCATGCGCGCGAGGATGCGGCCGCGCTCGGCGGCGGTGAGCGCGCCCCAGGCGCCGGCGCGCGCGGCCTGCGCGGCGGCCACCGCGGCGTCGATGTCGGCCGCGCCGCCGCGCGCGACCGCCGCGAGCGCGCTGCCGTCGGAGGGGTTGCGCAGCGCCAGCGTGCGGCCGTCGGCCGGCGGCTGCCAGCCGCCGTCGATGAACAGCTCGCCCGGATCGAAGGGAAGGTCGGTCATGGTCGTTCGCTCCTGCTGCGGCCGGTTCGGCGCGCCGCCGCCGGGGTCATCGGGCATCATAGGGCGCCATGGGGCCGTTCCTGCTGAAGCGCTTCGCCACCTTCGCCGCCACGCTGGCGGTGGCGTCGATGCTGGTGTTCGCGGTGCTCGAGCTGCTGCCGGGCAACGCGGCGCAGATCATCCTGGGCGACACCGCCACGCCCGAATCGCTGGCAGCGCTCGAGGCCAGGCTCGGCCTGGACCAGCCGCCGCTGCAGCGCTACGGCGAATGGATCGGCGGGCTGCTGCGGGGCCGCACCGCGACCAGCATCTCCTACGACACGCCCACCGGCACGCTGATCGCCGAGCGCATGCAGGTCACGCTGCCGCTGGCGGCGCTGGCGATGCTGTTCACCGTGGCGGCGGCGCTGGCGGCCGGCGTGTACGCCGCGTCGCGCCACAACCGGCTCGGCGACGTCGGCGTGATGGCCGCGAGCCAGCTCGGCATCGCGATCCCGAACTTCTGGTTCGCGATCCTGCTGATCCTGCTGTTCGCGGTGAAGCTGCAATGGGTCGGCGCCGGCGGCTTCCCCGGCTGGACCGAGGACGCCGGCGGCGGCCTGTGGGAAGGCTTCACCGCGCTGCTGCTGCCGGCGGTGTCGCTGGCGGTGGTGCAGGCCTCGGTGCTGGCGCGCTGGACGCGCTCGGCAGTGCTCGACGTGATGCGCGAGGACTTCGTGCGCACCGCGCGCGCCAAGGGCCTGACGCGGCGCGCCACCTTGTGGCGCCACGTGCTGCGCAACGCGATGATCCCGGTGCTGACGATCATGGGGCTGCAGTTCGCGTTCCTGATCAGCGGCACGATCGTCGTCGAGCAGGTGTTCGTGCTGCCGGGCGTCGGCCGGCTGGTGTTCCAGGCGATCGCCAACCGCGACCTGGTGGTGGTGCGCGACGTGGTGCTGCTGCTGGTGGCGATGGTGGTGATCGTCAACTTCATCGTCGACCTGCTCTATGCGGTCATCGACCCGAGGCTCCAGCCCAGTGACGCCTGAGCCCGCCACCGCCGTCGCGGCCGCGCGGCCGGCCGCGGCCGACCCCGGCTTCTGGCCGCGCGCGCGCCGCCACCCGAGCTTCGTGCTCGGCGGCGTGCTGACGCTGCTGTTCATCGGCAGCGCCGCGCTGTCGCTCGTCTGGACGCCGTGGCCGGCGACCGAGATCGACGTGCCCAACAAGCTGGCGCTGCCGAGCGCCGCGCATTGGCTGGGCACCGACAGCCTGGGCCGCGATATCGTGTCGCAATTGCTGGTAGGCGCGCGCACCTCGATCCTGGTCGGCGTGGTCGCGGTGTTGATCGGCCTCGCGTGCGGCGTCGCGCTCGGCTGCCTGGCGTCGGCGCGGCGCGGCTGGGTGGAAGAAGCAGTGATGCGCCTCGCGGACTTCACCTTCGCCTTCCCGGCGCTGCTGTCGGCGATCATGCTCGGCGCGATCTACGGCCCCGGGCTCGCGACGGCGATCGTCGCGATCGGCATCTTCAACATCCCGGTGTTCGCACGCACCGCGCGCGCCACCGCCAATGCGGTGTGGTCGCGCGAATACGTGCTCGCCGCGCGCGCCGCCGGAGCCGGGCCGTGGCGGATCACGCTGGACCACGTGCTGCCCAACATCGCCGGCGTGCTGATCGTGCAGGCGACGGTGCAGTTCGCCACCGCGATCCTGGCCGAGGCGGCGCTGAGCTACCTGGGGCTGGGCACGCAGCCGCCGACGCCGAGCTGGGGCCGCATGCTCAACGAGGCGCAGACGCAGATGTTCCAGGCGCCGCAACTGGCGGTGTGGCCGGGTGCGGCGATCGCGCTGGCCGTGCTCGGGCTGAACCTGATGGGCGACGGCCTGCGCGACCTGCTCGATCCGAAGCTGGCGCGCAAGCGCTGACGGCTGCCGCGCTGCCGCGGCGATCGCCGGTTGCGGCAGGTCGCGAGCGCACCCAGGGCCGGGCTGCGCCCAGCCCGCCCGCCGAGCGGGTCAAGGAAACTTTGGGGCGGCCCGGCGTTTCCGCGAGCGCCGGCGGGCGCCGGCCTGATAGTCTGGCGCCCTTGGCTGCCCCGTGAGAACACCGATGTTTGCCGGAGACCGTGACCTGCAGGCCGCCGTGGCCGACCTGGCCGAGATGCTGCCCGAAGCGCTTCGACCGCTCGCGGCGGTGGCCTACGACTACCGCTGGTGCTGGGAGCCGGATGCGGCGGCGCTGTTCGGCGCGATCGATGCGTCGCGCTGGGAGCGCTGCGGCGCCAACCCGCGCCGCTTCCTGAGCGAGCTGGGCCCGGCGGCGCTGCGCCGCGCTGCCGCCGATCCGGCGCTGGTGGCGCGTGCCGGCGCGCTGGCGCGTGCCGTTGCCGCCGAGCGCGATCGCCCGTGGCGCACCGCCGACGGCACCCCGGCGGCGCCAGTGGCCTTCTGCTGCGCCGAGTTCGGCGTGCACGGCTCGCTGCCGGTGTATTCCGGCGGCCTGGGCATCCTGGCCGGCGACATCCTGAAGGCGGCCAGCGACCTGGGGGTGCCGATGGTCGGGGTGGGCCTGCTGTACCGCACCGGCTACTTCCACCAGCGCATCGATGCCAGCGGGATGCAGCACGAATACTGGCTCGACACCGATCCGCAGCGCCTGCCGTGCGTGCGCGTCACCGGCGACGACGGCCGGCCGCTGACGGTGCAGGTGCCGGTGGACGACGAGCAGGTCAGCGTCCAGGTCTGGCGCGCCGATGTGGGCCGGGTGCCGCTGTACCTGCTCGACACCGACTGCGACGGCAACAGCCCTGTGGGCCGCTGGATCACCGGCCGGCTGTACGAAAGCAACCGCGCGATCCGGCTGGCGCAGTACGCGGTGCTCGGCGTCGGCGGCGTGCGCATGCTGCGCGCGCTGGGCATCGAGCCGGCGCTGTACCACCTCAACGAAGGGCACCCGGCGCTGGGGCTGTTCGAGTTGTTCGCGGCCGAGCGCGCGGCGCAGCCGGCGCTGGACGACGACGCGGTCTGGGCGCGGGTGCGCCGGCGGGTGGTGTTCACCACGCACACGCCGGTGCCCGCCGGCAACGAGACCTACACCCGCGACGAGCTGCTGTCGATGCTCGGGCGCTACGCCGACACCGTGCCGCTGTCCGGCGGGCGCGATGCCTTCCTGGCGTTGGGCCGGATCGACCCGGCCGACGCCGCGCAGCCCTCGGGCATGACGGCGCTGGCGCTGCGCGGCAGCCGCCAGGCCAACGCCGTCAGCCGGCGCCACGGCGAAGTGGCGCGTGCGATGTGGCGGCCGCTGTACCCGGGGCGCGCGCCCGAAGGCGTGCCGATCACCCACGTGACCAACGGCGTGCACCTGCCGACCTGGCTGGGTGCGCCGTTGCGCGCGCTGCTCGACCGCCACCTCGGCGCCGATTGGCTGCGCCGCGCCGAGCACGAGCAGACCTGGGCGCCGGTGGCGCAGATCCCGCCGGCCGAGCTGTGGGCGGCGCGCTGTGCGGCGCGCGAGGCGCTGGTGGGCACGATCCGCGAGCGCGCGCTCGCGGCGCGGCTGCGCCGCGGCGACCCGCTGGACTACGCCGCCGCGGCGGCCGGCGGCTTCGAGCCGGCGCGGCTGACGATCGGCTTCGCGCGCCGGCTCGCCACCTACAAGCGGCTGCACCTGGTGGGCCTGCTGCCCGAGCGGGCGATCGCGCTGCTCGGCGCCGAGCGCGGCCTGCAGTTCGTGTTCGCCGGCAAGGCGCATCCCGACGACCGCGACGGCAAGGACGTGGTGCGGCGCCTGTTCGAGCTCAAGCGCGCGCCGGCGGTCGGCGGCAGGGCCGCCTTCATCGAGGACTACGACATCCCGGCGGCCGGGCAGCTGGTCGGCGGCTGCGATGTCTGGGTCAACCTGCCGCGGCCGCCGCTCGAGGCCAGCGGCACCAGCGGCATGAAGTCCGTGCTCGGCGGCGGCTTGCAGCTGTCGGTGCTCGACGGCTGGTGGGCCGAAGCCTACGACGGCGACAACGGCTGGGCGGTCGACGGCAGCGTCGATGCCGACCATGCCGCGCAGGACCGGCGCGACGCCGTGGCGCTGTTCGACCTGCTCGAGCAGCAGGTGCTGCCGATGTTCCACGACCGCGACGCCGACGGCGTGCCGCTGCGCTGGGTGGCGATGATGAAGCGCAGCCTGATGACGCTGGCGCCGCGCTTCTCGGCCGCGCGCATGGTGGCCGAGTACGCCGACGACATCTACCGGCTCTGATCGCGCGCGGGCCGGGCTGCGCCGGGCCTGTGCGCGAGGCCGGGACGCGTGCACGCCCGGGCCTGGCGCGAGACGTTGCGGCGGGTGCGGGCTTTGACTGACGGGAGCCGCCGTTGCGGCGCAGCCCGGACAATGCCGGACTGCGGCCGCAGGCGGCTGCCCGGCGCGGCGCAGCACCGGCGCGCCGCCGCAGCGGCGCAACCTGCCCCACTGCTCCATTGCTCGACCGACTTCCCGCGCTGCTGCCCGTGACCACCCGCTCCTACCCGAACCTGGACGCGCTGCTGCGCGCGGTGCGTGCCTGCCGCGCCTGCGAGGCGCATCTGCCGCTGGGCCCGCGGCCGGTGCTGCAGGCGGGCGAGTCGGCGCGGATCCTGGTGGTCGGCCAGGCGCCCGGCGCTCGGGTGCATGCCACCGGCGTGCCCTGGGACGACGCCAGCGGCGACCGCCTGCGCGACTGGATGGCGGTGGACAAGCGCACCTTCTACGATCCGTCGCAGATCGCGATCATCCCGATGGGCTTCTGCTACCCGGGTCGCGGTGCGGGCGGCGACTTGCCGCCTCGGCGCGAATGCGCCGAGTTGTGGCTCGACCTGCTGCTGGCCAGGCTGCCGCGGATCGAACTGACGCTGCTCGTCGGTACATACGCGCAGCGCCATTTCCTGGGCGCACGGCGCAAGGCCACGTTGGCCGACACGGTGCGCGCCTGGCGCGACTACGCGCCGCGATACTTCCCGCTGCCGCACCCTTCGCCGCGCAACCAGCCCTGGCTGAAGCGCCATCCCTGGTTCGAGCGCGAGCTGGTGCCGGCCTTGCGCGAGCGGGTGCGGCACGATGTCCGGCAGCGTGCGGAGGTGGCGTGATGCGGATTGCGATCAAGCGTGCATACGACGAGCCGGCGGCCGGCGACGGCTGCCGGGTGCTGGTCGACCGGGTCTGGCCGCGCGGGCGCAGCCGCGAAGAGCTGGCGCTCGCCGACTGGGTGAAGGAGCTCGGGCCCAGCACCGCGCTGCGCCAGTGGTTCGGGCATGATCCGCAGCGCTGGGCGGAATTCCGCGAGCGCTATCGCCAGGAGCTGGCCGCGCCCGAGCAGCGCGCGCGCCTGCAGGCGCTGCTGGATGCCGCCGGAGCCGGCCCGCTCACGCTGGTGTACGGCGCGAAGGACGAGCAGCACAATCAGGCGGTGGTGCTGCGCGAGTTGCTGGAGCACGAGTGCCGGCACCGGGCCACGCGTTGAGCCCGGCATCGGCAACGGCGCCCGCGCGGGCGCCGCGCAGCGCACGACCGAAGCGCCGCAGTGCGGCTGCGGCAGGGGTACGGCATCCCCCTGAACGCAGTAGGGCCACCGTCGGCCGCATGAATAAGATGCACGGATAATGCATGTTATGGACACGCCTTCTGTCGAGCAACCCGACGCCCTGGCGCAGCACCTGGCGCAACCGTACCGCCACGGCTTCGTCACCGAGATCGAGTCCGACGCGCTGCCGCCCGGGCTGGACGAAGGCGTGATCCGCGAGATCTCGCGGCGCAAGCGCGAGCCCGAGTTCCTGCTGCGCTGGCGGCTGGCGGCCTTCGAGCGCTGGCTGTCGATGCCGCTGCCCGACTGGGCCTACCTGCGCATCGAGCCGATCGACTTCCAGCAGATCTGCTACTACTCGGCGCCCAAGTCGCACAAGGACGGCCCGAAGAGCCTGGACGAAGTCGACCCGAAGCTGCTCGAAACTTACGAAAAGCTCGGCGTGCCGCTGCACGAGCGCGCGCGCCTGGCGGGCGTGGCGGTCGATGCGGTGTTCGACAGCGTGTCGGTGGGCACCACCTTCCGCGAGAAGCTGGCCGAGGTCGGGGTGATCTTCTGCTCGTTCTCGCACGCGGTGCAGCACCATACCGAGCTGATCGAGCGCTACCTCGGCACGGTGGTGCCGCAGGGCGACAACTTCTACGCGGCGCTGAACTCGGCGGTGTTCTCCGACGGCTCCTTCGTCTACGTGCCGGCCGGCGTGCGCTGCCCGATGGAGCTGTCGTCGTACTTCCGCATCAACGCGGCCAACACCGGCCAGTTCGAGCGCACGCTGATCATCGCCGAGCCCGGCAGCCACGTCAGCTACCTGGAGGGCTGCACCGCGCCGCAGCGCGACGAGAACCAGCTGCACGCGGCGGTGGTGGAGCTGATCGCGCACGACGACGCGCACATCAAGTACTCGACCGTGCAGAACTGGTACCCGGGCGACGAGAACGGCCGCGGCGGCATCTACAACTTCGTGACCAAGCGCGGGTTGGCCGCGGGCAAGCGCTCGCGCATCTCGTGGACGCAGGTCGAGACCGGTTCGGCGATCACCTGGAAGTACCCGAGCGTGGTGCTGCGCGGCGAGGGCTCGAACGGCGAGTTCCACTCGATCGCCGTGTCCAACCACTACCAGCAGGCCGACACCGGCACCAAGATGATCCACCTCGGGCGCAACACCACGAGCCGGATCGTCTCCAAGGGCATCAGCGCCGGCCACGCGCACAACAGCTATCGCGGTCTGGTGCGGGTGGCGCCCACGGCGGCCGGCGCGCGCAACCACACGCAGTGCGATTCGCTGCTGATCGGCTCGCATTGCGGCGCGCACACCTTCCCCTACGTGGAATCGGCGCGCGACGATGCCGTCGTCGAGCACGAGGCCACCACCACCCGCATCTCCGAAGAGCGCTTGTTCTACTGCGAGCAGCGCGGCCTGGACGCGCAGGAAGCCACCGCACTGATCGTCGGCGGCTTCTGCCAGGCGGTGCTCGAAGAGCTGCCGATGGAGTTCGCGCTCGAGGCGCGCTCGCTGCTGGCGGTGTCGCTCGAAGGCGCGGTCGGTTGATCGAGTTCGGATACGCATCTCGCGGAAAGTCACCACTACATGAACACATCCCCACCCGTGCTGCAGGTCGACGAGCTGCGCGTCGCGATCGGCCAGCGCGAGATCCTGCGTGGCGCCACGTTGTCGGTGCGGCCGGGTTCGGTCGCGGTCGTGATGGGCGCCAACGGCAGCGGCAAGAGCACGCTCGGTCTCGCGCTCGCCGGTCACCCGCGCTATCGCATCGAAGGCGGCAGCGCGCAGATCGCCGGCGCCGACCTGCTGGCGATGAACGCCGAGCAGCGCGCGCGCGCCGGCCTGTTCCTGTCGTTCCAGGCGCCGCCCGACATCCCCGGCGTCAAGAACAACCTGTTCATCCGCACCGCGCTGAACGCGGTGCGCGAAGCGCGCGGCGAGGCGCCGCTCGACGCCTTCGACTTCCTGGGCCAGGCGCGCGCCGCGGCCAAGCAGATCGGCCTGCCCGACACGATGCTCGGCCGGCCGGTGAACGACGGCTTCTCCGGCGGCGAGCGCAAGCGCAACGAACTGCTGCAGCTGGCGCTGCTGGCGCCGAAGGTGGCGATCCTCGACGAGATCGATTCGGGCATGGACGTCGATGGCGTGCGCGCGATCGTCGGCCTGATCAGCGCGTTGCGGCGCAAGGGCACGGCCTTCGTCGTGGTGTCGCACTACCTGCAGATGATCGAGTCGCTCGAGCCCGACGCGGTGCTGCGCCTGGGCGAGGGCCGCATCGCCGAGACCGGCGGCCTGGAGCTGGCGCGCGAGATCGCGCGCACCGGCTTCGCGCGCGCGCCGCAGGCGGCGGGAGCCGCAGCGTGACCCACGGGCTGCGCGCCGACGCCCTGGCTGCGCGCGAGCGGCTGGCGGCACTGGGCTGGATCGCGAAGAAGGCCGAATCCTTCCGCCACCTGCCGCCGCCGGCGGCGCAGGCGTGGCTGGGCGACGGGCCTGCTGCAGAACCTGGCGAAGGGCCGCGCACACAGTCGGCCGCGGCAGCGGCAGCCGCAGTGCCCGACGACGGCTGGCGCGTGGCACTGCTGGGCGACACACCGGCAGCCGCAGTCGAGGCGCGCTGGTTCGACGCCGCCGATGCGGCCGAGCGCGCCGAGCTGCTCGCGGCGCTGCCCGACCCGGGCGGCGACGAAGCCGCACCCTTTGCCTGGGCGCACCGCGCGCTGCTGCGCGGCGGGCTGCGGCTGCGGCTGGGCGCAGGCCCGAGCTTCGTGCGACTGGACCGCGCGCCGCTCGCGCCGGCCGAGGCGCCGCTGCTGCTGCTGGAGCTGGCGCCCGGCGCGCATTGCGTGCTGCTGGAATCGCATCAGCTCGGCGCGCCGGTCGCCCAGAACCTGCAGCTGCATGTGCGGCTGGCGGCCGGCGCCCGGCTGCAGCACCTGCGTCACGTGCCGGCCGGCCGCAGCGACCGCATCGCGCACCATCTGCATATCCGCCTGGACGAGGACGCGCAGTACGCGCAGGCGTTGCTGGCCACCGGCAGCGACTACCACCTGCAGCGCAGCCGGGTCGAACTGAACGGCGCGCGCGCGGCGGCCCGCGTGCACGGCGTGCTGCTGACGGCCGGCAGCACGCTGCAGCAGCAGGTCGAGTCGCAGCATGCGGCCGCGCACACGCACAGCGGCGCCGAGGTGCTGGCGCTGGCCAGCGGCAATGCGCGCGTGGTCGCCAGCGCGCTGACCCACATCGCCCCCGGCTGCGAAGATGCCGACGCGCGCCAGAAGCTGGCCGGCATCCCCACCGCCGGGCAGCCGCGCATCGTGCTGCTGCCGCACCTGCGCATCCACCACGACCAGGTGCAGGCCGCGCACGGCGCCACCTGGGGCGCGTTGCCCGAGGACGCGCTGTTCTTCGCGCGCCAGCGCGGGCTGGACGAAGCCGCGGCCAAGGCGTTGATCCTGCAAGGGCTGGCGCATGCGGCGCTGGCGCGCAGCGTCGACGACGACGCGCTGCCCGAGGGGCTGAGCCTGGAAGCAGCGCTGCACGATGCGGTCGCGGCGCACCTGGGCGCTGCCGCACCCGCGAAGGAGGCCGGCCATGGGTGAGCGGCCGGCGCTGCAGGCCGTCGCGGGGCAGCGCGCCAACCCCGGCGCCAACCCCTATGTGGCGCTGTTCCCGGGCCTGGCGCAACAGGTGCACGGCCAGCCGCTGGCCTACCTGGACAACGCCGCCACCACGCACATGCCGCAGGCGGTGATCGACGCCGTCGTCGGCTTCGAGCTCCGCAGCCGCGCCAACATCCACCGCGGCGTGCACACGCTCAGCCAGCGCTCGACCGATGCCTTCGACGATGCACGCGCGACGCTCAGGGCCTTCGTCGGCGCCGGCTCCGAACACGAGCTGGTCTTCACCTCGGGCACCACCGAAGCGCTGAACCTGGTCGCGCACGGCCTGTCCGATGCCGGGCTGGGCGCCGCGGTGCTGCAGCCGGGCGACGAGATCGTGGTCAGCGCGCTCGAGCACCACGCGAACCTGGTGCCCTGGCAGGTGGCGGCGCGGCGCAGCGGCGCCAGGCTGCGCGTGCTGCGCCCCGATGCGCAGGGCCGGCTGGACCCCGCCGCGCTGAAGCCGCTGCTCGGGCCGCGCACCCGGGTGTTCTCGGTCACCGCCTGCGCCAACGCCAGCGGCGAGCGCCCGCCCTACGAGGCGCTGCTGGCGCTGGCGGCCGAAGCCGGCGCGCTCACCGTGCTCGACGCCGCGCAGGCAGTGGCGCACGAAGTGCCGCGGCTGGACGCGATCGCCTGCGACTTCATGGCCTTCTCCGGCCACAAGATGTACGGGCCGATGGGCATCGGCGCACTCGTCGGCCGGCGCCGCGCGCTCGAGCGGCTCGCGCCGCTGCGCCTGGGCGGCGACATGGTCGAGTGGGTCAGCGAGCAGGAAGCGAGCTTCGCCGATCTGCCGGCCCGGCTCGAGGGCGGCACGCCCAACGTCGGCGGCGCGGTCGGCATGGCCGCGGCCGCACGCTGGATCGACGCGATCGGTCGCGACGCGATCGACGAACACGTGTGCGCGCTGCGCCGCCAGGCGGTGCAGCGGCTGGCGTCGCTGCCGCGGCTGCGGGTGCTGTCGCCCGGCTGCGAGCGCACGGCGATCGTGTCCTTCGTCGCCGAAGACGCGCACCCGCACGACCTGGGCACGCTGCTCGACCACCGCGGCATCGCCGTGCGCACCGGCCACCACTGCGCGCAACCGCTGCTCGAATGCCTGGGCTTCGGGCCGACCACGCGCGCGTCGTTCGCGATCTACAACACGCTGGACGAAGTCGAGCGCCTGGCCGACGGCGTCGCCCATGCGCTGGAGAAGCTGCGGTGAGCGCGCAGGGCCGCTCCCAGGCGCCCATCCCGAGGCGCGCAGCGCGGAGGCTTTCCACGTGAGCGAGCCGATCGACGACCTGTACCAGGACCTGGTGCTCGAGCACAAGCGTGCGCCGCGGCACTTCGGCCCGATGCCGGCGCCCACGCACGAGGCGCGCGGCCGCAACCCGAGCTGCGGCGACGACATCCGCGTGCAGCTGCAGATGGACGGCGACACGCTGCGCGACATCCGCTTCACCGGTCAGGGCTGCGCGATCTGCATCGCCTCGACCTCGATGATGGCCGAGGCGCTGCATGGCCGCGACCGCCAGGCCGCCGAAGACCTGCAGCGCCGCTTCCGCGCGGTGCTGACCGAAGGCGCCGATCCCGACGAAGCCGGCCTGGGCAAGCTGGTCAGCCTGGCCGGCGTGGGCCGCTACCCCAGCCGCATCAAGTGCGCGCTGCTCGGCTGGCATGCGCTGATGCACGCGCTGCAGCAGCCGGCCGGCGGCGGCGCCGTGGCCACGCTGGAGGAGCCGACACCGTGAGAGCCGACCGCGAGCATGTGACCTTCCAGCGGCCGGTGATGGTCGAGCTGGTGCCCTACGGCACGCCGATCGAGATCGGCGCCGGCATGACCGGCCACATCACCCAGGCGCTGGGCGGCAACTTCACGCTGGTGGTCGACGGCCAGATGGTGCGGCTCAAGGGCAGCGACGCCGATGCGATCGGCAAGGACGCGGCCGACGCGCAGCAGCACCCCGAGCCCGAAGACGACGACGGCGCCGACCTGCACACCCGCATCTACCGCGCGCTGGCCACCTGCTACGACCCGGAGATCCCGGTCAACATCGTCGAGCTGGGGCTGATCTACGCGTGCGAGATCGAGCCGCTGGACGACGGCCGCAGCCTCGTGCGCATCCAGATGACGCTGACCGCGCCCGGCTGCGGCATGGGCGAGGTGCTGGCCAACGAGGTGGCCGACAAGGTGCTGGCGCTGCGCGGCGTGGGCGAGGTCAAGGTCGACCTGGTCTTCGATCCGCCGTGGGACCGCTACCGCATGTCGGAAGCGGCGCAACTGGCGCTCGGGCTGTAGCGCAGCCGGCCTCGGCGTGGCCCGATCCCGCCCGGGCCGCCCGGCCCGCCTGTACCGCAGCCTGTTCAGCGGCCCGCCCAGCGGCGAGCCCAGCGGCGAGCCCCGGCGCGCCGGCTGCAGGCGCCACGCACCCCGGCCCTCGGTACCCTGACGCGCGATGTCGGCCCGGCCACCCTTGCTGTTCGCGTTCCAGGGCCCGTGGCGGCGGGTGGTCTACGTCGGGCTGTACGAGGGGCTGGCAATCGCCTTCGTCACGCTGGCGCTGGTGGCTGGCCGCCAGAGCCTGGGCACCGCCGGCGGCGTGGCGGTGGGCAGCTCGCTGATCGCGGTGGCCTGGAACTGGGTGTTCAACCTGCTGTTCGAGCGCTGGGAGGCGCGCCAGCGCGTTCGAGGCCGCAGCGCCGCGCGCCGCGTGGCGCACGCCGTCGGCTTCGAAGGCGGCCTGGCGCTGTGGCTGGTGCCGTTCATGGCCTGGTGGCTCGGCGTGGGGCTGTGGACCGCGCTGCTGCTCGACCTGGGCCTGCTGCTGTTCTTCCTCGTCTACACCTTCGTGTTCACCTGGGCCTTCGACCGCCTGTTCGGCCTGCCGGCGGCTGCGGCCTGAGCCGCCGTGCGAGAGCCGGCGTTTGCGCGCCGCGGCGGCACCCCGCAGCGCCCGGGCCGCGCATGCTGGTATAAGCGGGACATTCCCGCCACGCGCCGCCGCGGCCGGATCCGATGCAGGGAATGTGCGGCCGGCGCGGCGGTCCGCAGCACCATCACGTCGAAAGCTGTCCCGAGCGCGTGTCCGGAGAATCGAGCCTCCCGAGCAGCGGCAAGGTCGTCAGAGTGCGCGGCGACGTCGTCGACGTGCAGTTTGCCGATGATCCGCCGCGCATCCAGGAACTGCTGTACGCCGCCGACGTACCGCTGGAGGTGAGTGCGCTGGTGGACCAGCAGACGGTGCGCTGCATCGCGCTGGCGCCGGTGCGCGGCCTGGGCCTGGGCGAAGCGGTGCAGGCCACCGGAGCGCCGATCCAGGTTCCCGTCGGCAAGGCGGTGCTGGGCCGCGTGCTCAACGTGTTCGGCGAGCCGATCGACGGCGGGCCCGCGCCCGCGGCGTCGGCACGGCGTTCGATTCATCGCCCGCCGCCGATGCTGGAAGAGCGCGTGGTCCGCGGCGCGGTGCTGGAAACCGGCATCAAGGCGATCGACCTGCTCGCGCCCATCGAGCGCGGCGGCAAGACGGGCTTGTTCGGCGGCGCCGGCGTCGGCAAGACGATGCTGATCAACGAGCTGATCCACAACACGGTGCAGCACTACCAGGGCGTCAGCCTGTTCTGCGGCATCGGCGAGCGCTCGCGCGAGGCCGAGGAGCTGTACCGCGAGATGGGGGAGGCCGGCGTGCGCGACAAGACGGTGATGGTGTTCGGCCAGATGAACGAGGCGCCGGGTGTGCGCTTCCTGGTCGGCAAGACGGCGCTGACGCTGGCCGAGTACTTCCGCGACGAACAGCAACAGGACGTGCTGCTGCTGATCGACAACGTGTTCCGCTTCGTGCAGGCCGGCTCCGAGGTCTCGGGCCTGCTGGGCCGGATGCCGTCGCGCGTGGGCTACCAGCCGACGCTGGCCACCGAGCTGGCCGAGCTGCAGGAGCGCATCGCCTCGACCCGCGACGGCGCGATCACGTCGGTGCAGGCGGTGTACGTGCCGGCCGACGATTTCACCGACCCCGCGGCGGTGCACATCTTCGCGCACCTGTCGGCGTCGGTCGTGCTGTCGCGCAAGCGCGCCAGCGAAGGCCTGTATCCGGCGATCGACCCGCTGGCGTCGGGCTCGGTCATGCTGTCGCCGGCGGTCGTCGGCCAGCGCCACTACGACCTGGCGCGCGACGTGCGCCGCACGCTGGCGCAGTACGAGGAGCTGCGCGACATCATCGCGATGCTCGGCCTCGAGGAGCTGTCGGCGGCCGACCGCGCCGTCGTGGCCCGGGCGCGCCGGCTCGAGCGCTTCCTGACGCAGCCGTTCCACGTGGCCGAGGCATTCAGCGGCACGCCGGGCGTGCGCGTGCCGATCGCCGACACGCTGGCGGGCTGCGAGGCCATCCTGGAGCGCAGCCGCTTCGACGACGACGAGATGGACTACTACATGATCGGGCCGATGCGCAGCAGGGGCCAGGCCGCATGAAGGGGGCCGGCGCGATGCAGGTGAGCCTGCGCCTGCCGGCGCGGCTGCTGCATGCGGGGCCGGCGCGCAAGCTGTTCGCGGTGGCCGAGAACGGCGCCTTCGGCATGCTGCCCGGCCACGCCGACCACGTGGCGGCGCTGGTGCCCTCGGTGCTGGTGCTGACCGGCGAGGACGGCGTCGAGTTGTTCTTCGGCATCGACCACGGCCTGCTCGTCAAGCACGGCTGCCAGGTCGACATCGCGGTGCGCCGGGCCGTGCGGGGCGACAAGCTCGAAACGCTGGCGGCGTCGGTCGAGGCCGCGTTCCGGGAGATCGACGAGGAAGAGCGGCATGCGCGCACCGCGTTGTCGCGCCTGGAGACGGGCATCGTCCGCCGCTTCGGCCAACTGCGCAAGCCCGCCCGATGACGGACGACGACGGCTCCTCGCTCGACGGCATCCGGCGGCGCGCCGCGCGCATGCAGCACAGCCGCGAGCGCCCGGGCGACAGCCCGCTGCGGGGCCTGGGCGCCTTCGGCGTGATCGGCTGGTCGATCGCCATTCCCACGGTGGGCGGGGCGCTGCTGGGCCTGTGGCTCGACCGGGTCGCGCGCCAGCAGTTCTCCTGGACGCTGGCGCTGATCCTCGCCGGCCTGGTCGTGGGCGCGATCGTCGCCTGGGACTGGGTCGCCCGCGAGAACCGCAGGGCCCTCGACGACCAGCCGCCCCCGCTCCAGGAGGACAAGCCCGGTGATTGACATCGACAGCCGCGCGCTGCTCATCGGCCTGGGCGTGGGCCTGCCGGCCGGCGCGCTGTACTTCGCCGGCCTGGCCTGGGGCATGCGCCGGGCGCTGCGCGCGCGGCATCCGGCCGCGCTGCTGCTCGCCAGCTTCGTGGGCCGCGCGGCACTGCTGCTGGGCCTGGGCCTGTGGCTCGTCCGGCAGGCCCATCCGCTGTGGACGCTGGCCGGCTACGCGCTGGCCTTCCTGGCCGCCCGCACGCTGGCGGTGCGCGGGGCCCGGCGCGGGCAGCCGGCGGGCACGGCCGGGCAGGGGGGCGGCTGAATGCAGCTGACGCCCGACGCCATCGTGGTGCTCGAGTTGGGCCCGCTGCGGCTCAATGCGACCATCGTCAATACCTGGATCGTGATGGCCGTGCTGGTGGGTGCCGCGCATCTGGCGACGCGCAACCTGCGCCCGGACGCGCCGCCGGGCCGCTGGCGCAACACGCTCGAGATCCTGGTCAAGATGATCGAGGAGCAGATCCACGCGGTGGCCGACCGCGCGGTGCACCGCGTGATGTACGTCGCCGGCACGCTGTTCCTTTTCATCGCGGCGTCCAACATCCTGGCCGTGATCCCGGGTTTCCGCTCGCCTGCCGGATCGCTATCCACCACGGTCGCGCTCACGCTGGCCGTGCTGCTGGCCGTGCCGGCATTCGGCATCGCCCATGGCGGGCTGGGCCAGTACCTGCGCAAGTTCGCGCAGCCGACGCCCATCATGCTGCCGTTCAACCTGATCGGCGAGATGTCCAAGGCCGTGTCGCTGTCGATCCGCCTGTACGGCAACGTGATGAGCGGGGCCGTGATCGCCGCGATCCTGCTCGGCATCGCGCCCTTCTTCTTTCCGGCCGTCATGAGTCTGTTCGGGCTGCTGACCGGCGTGATCCAGGCCTACATCTTCGCGATCCTGGCCGCGGTCTACATTTCATCCGCCATGGCCGAACCCTCGGCCGGCGTCGATCCGGAAGATTCCCCATGAGCGAACTGACCCTCGTTGCCCTCGTTTCCGTGCTGACCGCGGGCCTGACGGTCGCCATCGGCTCCTTCGGCGCCGCGCTCGGCGAAGGCCGCGCCGCGGCCGCGGCGATGGCGGCGATCGCGCAGCAGCCCGATGCCGCACCGACGCTGTCGCGCACCCTGTTCGTCAGCTTGGCGATGGTCGAGTCGTCGGGCATCTACTGCTTCGTCGTGGCGCTGATCCTGATCTTCGCCAACCCGTTCTGGGACACGGTCAAGACTGCCGCAGGAGGCTGAGTGTCGATCGACTGGGTCACCGTCGCGGCGCAGCTCGCCAACTTCCTGCTGCTCGTCTGGCTGCTGCGCCGCTTCCTGTACCGGCCGATCCTCGACGGAATCGACGCGCGCGAGGCCGAGATCGCGCGGCGCCTGGCCGCTGCCGAACAGGCCCGCAGCGACGCGCGTGCGGCCGAGGCGCAGCACCTGCGCGAATACCAGCGCAACCTCGCCGATCGCGACACGATGATCGCGCAGGCGCTGAGCTCGACCGAGCAGGAGCGCGATCGACTGCTCGCCGACGCCCAGGCACGGCTGGCGCAGGAGCAGCAGGAATGGCACCGCCATCTGGAGGCCGAGCGCGCGGACTTCGTGCAGCGCCTGCAGCGCGCCGGCTCCCTGACCTTGATCGAACTCGTGCGCAAGGTGCTGCACGATCTGGCGGACGACACGCTCGAGGCGGCGATCGTGCGCCGGGCCGGCCGGCAGCTCGCGCCGATGGCGGCCGAGCTGGCGGCGGCGGCCGGCGGCAGCCGGCAGGCCGTGATCGGTACGCACGCCGAACTCGACGATGACGCGAAGGCGCAGGTGCGCGCCGCGCTGCAGCGGCTGCTGCCCGGCGTGCAGCCGCACTTCGCGGTCGACGCCGCGCAGGCGCGGGGCCTGACGCTGCAGCTCGGCGGCGCCCGGGTCGCGTGGACGATCGACAGCTACCTGGACGAGTTCGACAGCGCCGTGCTGCGCGACCAGGCGGCCTGCCTGCCGCCCAGGCCGCACGCTGACCCGCCGCCGGCCGGCGGGCGCTGACGGCATGCGGCCCGGACCCGCCGAGGCCTTCGAGCAATGGCGCGCGCGGCTGCTCGGCATGCCGGCGCCGGCGCCGGTGCTGACCGAAACCGGCGTGGTCACCGATGTCGGCGACGGCGTGGCGATCGTCTCGGGGCTGGCGCGCGCGCTGGCCGAGGAACGGGTCGTCTTCGCCAGCGGCGTGCAGGGCCTGGTGATGGACCTCGAGCCCGGGCGGCTCGGCGTCGTGCTGCTGGGCCCGGCCCGGTCGATCCGCGCCGGCGAAGCCGTCTACCGCACCCGCAAGGTGGTCGGCACGCCGGTCGGCTCGGCGCTGCTCGGCCGCGTCGTCGACGCGCTGGGACGGCCGCTCGACGGCAAGGGGCCGGTGGCCGCGGCGGCCCAGCGCCCGGCCGAGGCCGAAGCCCCCGGGATCCTGGATCGCAGGCCGGTCCAGCGGCCGCTGGCCACGGGCATCAAGGCGGTGGACGCCGCGATCCCGATCGGCCTGGGGCAGCGCCAGCTGATCATCGGCGACCGGCAGACCGGCAAGACTTCGCTGGCGCTCGACGCGATGCTCAACCAGCAGGCCTCGGGCGTGCTGTGCATCTACTGCGCGATCGGGCAGCGCGGCGATGCGGTGGCCCGGGTGATCCACGCGCTGGCCGAGCGCGGCGTGCTGGCGCGCAGCATCGTGATGAACACCGGCGACGAGGAGGCGCCGGGCCTGGCCTATGTCGCCCCCTACGCCGCGATGAGCATGGCCGAGCACTTCTGCGCGCAGGGCCGCGACGTGCTGCTGGTGTTCGACGACCTCACGCGCCACGCCCGCGCCTACCGGGAGCTGTCGCTGCTGCTGCGCCGCCCGCCGGGGCGCGAGGCCTTTCCCGGCGACATCTTCTACGTGCACGCCCGCCTGCTCGAGCGCGCCGGCCAGTTCGGCGCCGAACGGGGCGGCGGCTCGATCACGGCGCTGGCCGTGGTCGAGACCGAGGCGGAGAACCTGTCGGCGTACATCCCGACCAACCTGATCTCGATCACCGACGGCCAGGTCTACCTGTCGCCCCGCCTGGTGCAGAAGAACCAGTTCCCGGCGGTGGACCTGGGCCTGTCGGTGTCGCGCGTGGGCGGCAAGGCGCAGAGCCGCAGCCTGCGGCAGGTGTCGGGCAACCTGCGGGTGGCGCTGTCGCAGTTCGAGGCGCTGGAGGACTTCGCGCGCTTCGGCACCCGGCTCGACGCCGGCGTGCGCGCGCGGCTGACGCGCGGCGCCGCGTTGCGCGCCGCGCTGCGCCAGGCGGAGCGCGACCCGATGCCCGCACTCGAGCAGCTCGCGGTGCTGATGGCGGCGATGGAAGGCCTGTTCGACGACTGCGCCGAGCCGCAGATGGCCGGCGCGCTGAGCGCGGTGCGTGCTGCCGCGCAGCGCGACCTGGCGCACATCCGCGAGCGCATCGACGACAACGCGGCGCTGGACGCGGGCGATCGGCAATCGATCGTCGAGTCCGCCCGGCAGGCGCTGCGCAGCGCGGCCGGCACCGGGCGCCGTTGACCGGCGCGCGCGGCCGATGGCGCAGAACCTCGAGGACTTGGCCCGCCGGGGGCGCATGCTGGGCAGCATCGGCGGCATCGTGCGCACGATGAAGACGCTCGCGGCCGTGAATGCCGCCCCCTACGAACAGGCGGCCACGGCGATCGAGGCCTATCACCAGACCATCCGGCAGGGCTTCGCCGCGTTTGCCTACCGCATGGGGGCGCAGGCGCTGCCGCCCTTCCCGCCGGCCCGGCAGCGGATCGTGGCCGCCTTCGGCTCCGACCACGGCTTCTGCGGCAACTACAACGATCTCGTCGCCCAGGCCGTGCAGCAGTTGCAGGCGTCGCACGATGCCCGCCGGCTGGTGGTGCTGTGCATCGGCGCGCGCCTGCAGGCCGCGCTGCACGAGCGCGGGCTGCAGGCCGCGCGGGTGTTGACGCCGCCGGCCTCGGCCGAGGGCATCGGCCGCCTGGCCGGCGACGTGGTCGCGCGCATCGAGCGCCTGGGCAGCGGCGATCCGCTGGCCGGCGCGGTGGTCAGCCTGGTCTACACGCGGCGCGCCGCGCACGGCGGGCGTGCGCCGGTGGTGTCGGCGCTGCTGCCGCTGGACCGGGCGCTGCTGCAGCCGCTGCGCCGCTGGCCTTCGCGTGCGCTGCCCGACTTCGCGATGGCGCCGCAGGCGCTGCTGGCCGCGCTGGTGCGCAGCCACATCTTCGCCAGCGTGTTTCACGCGTCGGCCGAGGCGATGGTGACCGAGAACGCGGCGCGCCTGGCGCTGATGCAGCAGGCCGAGCAATCGGTGGACGAGCGCCTGGACCGGCTGAAGCGGCAGATCTCCACCGTGCGCCAGGACGACATCACCAGCGAACTGATGGATCTCGTCATCGGCCACGTGCAGTAGCGCGAAGGCGGTGTCGCGACGGTTGCCCGACATTCGTCAGGCACGACGACCGGGCCCGGTCGGGATGGGCCGGTGCGCCGCTTCGGCTGGCCACGGGCCCGGCCGGACCGCGTGCAGGCGGGCGCGGACGCACGCCATCAGATCCTCGATGCCACCGGGCCTGATCACGAATCCACGGCGCGCGCCGTCAGCACGATCACTGCTGCCCGCGGTGCGGGCCGCCGCTTGGGCCACGGTAGACGGGCATGCGAAGGGAAGATCTCCATGGCTGGCAGAATCACTCGGATGGAGAGGGCCTTCTTGAGCCGCGCGCCGACGACAGCGGAACTGGTGCTGTTGAAGAAGTTCTTGGCGACGTATCGCGATGGAACGGGCGGCAACCGCGAGAGCGACGGGAGTTCGCGCGCCGACTCCAGGCAGATCGAGCGTTGCTTCGCGGAGTTGCTGCACGGTCGAACGACCGAGAGCAAGTCGTTCTACGACTTCGTCGTGGAGTCCAATGAGAGCGGTGGGATCGCAGTCCGTGGTGCCTCGATCAAGTCGAAGCAGGCAGCCAAGCTGCGGGACTACGCGAAGCAGAAGGCGACCATGCGCGCGTACCTGGAGCTCTCCAATTCCAGCGCGAAGGACTGGGCACTCTGCAAGGACGGCGGGCTGACCGAGGCGGACTTCGCGACGCACAAGTACCCCGACAAATTCGGCCACGTCATCTTGATGCGGCAGCAACAGGAACGGCAAGCGAGCGAACTCGCGTACGTCGCTGGTCATCCCAACAAGGCTTTCGTGTCGAAGGACTGCGTCTTCATATCGGTGCTGTACACACCGCAGGCAAGAGGCGAGCGAAGCTGGTTGGTCTCGACCTTCCCTGTCCAGTTGCCGAAGCCCGTGATGTGGGTCTTTGCGGGCAAGGCGCTCGTCGGCAAGGACGCAGACGGCGCGAACCTCTACGAGTGGTACGCACTCTCCGGCAGCCAGTTCAAGTACTACCCGAAGCTGAGCTCACGACTGAACGGCACCGAGCTCTTCGAAGTGCCCAAGCCGACCGTGGAAACGCTGCGGGCGAAGGCTTCCCGCTTGTTCGGGGACTAGGGTTTGCCGGGCGTATCTCAGTTCTTCACCCAGAGCACTTCCATGCGTGCCGCTTGCTTCTCCACCTTCGGCGGCTTGACCTTGATGGTCTTCCAACCGCGACGCAGGCGCTGGTCGTAAGTCGCGTTCTCGTAGCCGGAAATGACGACGGGCCCAGGGTGGCTGGACAGGACGTCGAGCATCTCCAAGTGCTCGTCGAGGCTCATCTCGTTCGCGTACATCTTCTGTGTGCGCGTCTGCATGAGGTATGGCGGATCCGCATAGATCAACGTGTCCTTCGTGGCGAAGCGCTGCATGACCTCGACGGCGGGCCGGTTTTCGATCTCGGCGTCCTTCAGGCGGATCGCCAGCTCGGCCAACTCGGCAGGAACGCGTTGCCAGCGCACCGACATGCCGCGTGCCGGTTGCTTGGAGCCGCGGTTCTTCCAGCCCGTCTTCTTGGCGAGGTCCGACGCGTGCGCCTGCCAGATGCGCGTGACGAAGCGGCGTGCATCCTCCAGCGCGTCGCCGGTCAGGACATGGCTTGCGTTGTACTCGTCGCGGCTCCAGGGGGTGGCTTCCAGGGCAAACAGCAAATCGTCCGTGCGGTCCCGCAAGACCTTGAAGAAATTGACGACGAGACTGTTCATGTCGTTAATCAGCTCGTGCGGGCTGACGGGCTTCGAGAAGAAGACCGCGCCGGAGCCGAAATAAGGCTCGACGTAGTGGTAGTGCGCGCCGAACTGATTGACGATGTCCGTGGCCAACGACCACTTGCTGCCCGGGTATCGCAGCGCAGCCGAGCGGCGCTTGGGTGCTGCGATGGGTTGATCTGTCTCGAACAGGTCTTCAACAGTGGACATGGTTTGGTCGCTGTTGGTTTGATGCCGCGGCATCTTACCATCCGATACTGGTGATTTGTACAGCCTTCAGGCAGTCATCTTCGTCGGCCCAGTCCGCCGAAGGCCCGGGCCGCGCGATCAGTCGCCGGTGAAACCATGCCTTCCTGTCGGGTCGGCGAGCAACCCGCCGATGCGCGCCCGCGCAGCAGGCCCTTGGGCCGGCCTACTGCGCACCGCTCGGGCTCAGGCCGGCAGCGGCACCAGCGGGCTGCCGTTCATCGGGTCGTCCTTCTTCGACGCCAGCGCCTTCTCCAGATCGATGCCCAGCGCTTGCGCGACGCCGGCGCCGTAGGCCGGGTCGGCCGCGTGGCAGTTGCGGATGTGGCGCAACTTGATGAACGCGGCCGCATCGCCCATGCCGCGCGCGGTGTTGGCGAACAGCAGCTGCTTCTGCGCGTCGCTCATCAGCTGGAACAGCTTGCGCGGCTGCTCGAAGTAGTTGGCGTCGTCCTGGTGCGCGTCCCAGAAGTCGGCCGCGCCGTGCAGCGCCAGCGGCGGCTCCTTGAACTCGGGCTGCGCCTGCCACTGGCCGAAGCTGTTGGGCTCGTAGTGCGGCGCGCCGCCGTAGTTGGCGTCGACGCGGCCGGTGCCGTCGCGGTGGTTGCTGTGCACCGGGCAGCGCGCGCGGTTGACGGGGATCTGCTGATGGTTCACGCCCAGCCGGTAGCGCTGCGCATCGGCGTAGTTGACGAGCCGCGCCTGCAGCATCTTGTCGGGCGACACGCCGATGCCGGGCACCAGGTTGCTGGGCGCAAAGGCGCTTTGCTCGACGTCGAGGAAGAAGTTCTCGGGGTTGCGGTTCAGTTCGAACTCGCCGACCTCGATCAGCGGGTAGTCGGCGTGCGGCCAGACCTTGGTCAGGTCGAACGGATGCAGCCGGTACTTCGCCGCGTCGGCCTCGGGCATCACCTGCACGTACATCGTCCACTTCGGGAAGTCGCCGCGCTCGATCGCCTCGAACAGGTCGCGCTGGTGGCTTTCGCGGTCGCGGCCGATCAGCTCGGCCGCTTCGGCGTCGCTGAGGTTCTTGATGCCCTGCTGCGTCTTGAAGTGCAGCTTGCACCAGAAGCGCTCGCCCTTGGCGTTCCAGAAGCTGTAGGTGTGCGAGCCGAAGCCGTGCATGTGGCGGTAGCTCGCCGGGATGCCGCGGTCGCTCATCACGATCGTGACCTGGTGCAGCGCCTCGGGCAGCAGCGTCCAGTAGTCCCAGTTGTAGGTGGCGCTGCGCAGGTTGCTGCGCGGGTCGCGCTTGACGGCCTTGTTCAGGTCGGGGAACTGGCGCGGGTCGCGGATGAAGAACACCGGCGTGTTGTTGCCGACCATGTCCCAGTTGCCTTCTTCGGTATAGAACTTCAGCGCGAAGCCGCGGATGTCGCGCTCGGCGTCGGCCGCGCCGCGCTCGCCGGCCACGGTGGTGAAGCGCGCGAACATCTCGGTCTTCTTGCCGACGGCGCTGAACAGCGCCGCGCGCGAGTAGCGCGTGATGTCGTGGGTCACCGTGAACGTGCCGAAGGCGCCCGAGCCCTTGGCGTGCATGCGCCGCTCGGGGATGACCTCGCGCACGAAGTTGGCGAGCTTCTCGTTCAGCCACACGTCCTGCGCCAGCAGCGGCCCGCGCGCTCCGGCGCTCAGGCTGTCGCGGTTGGTCGCGACCGGCGCGCCGAAGTCGGTGGTCAGATGGGTGGCGGGGCAGCGGGTGGGGTCGGTGCTCATCGCAGGTCCTCCGTGGGTGGAACAGGCCTGAAGCAGGCGGGCGGCAGGCGGCTGGCAGGCCGGTGGCAGGCGGGTGCGGGCCATCCTACGGCCGGGACCGCGAAACGCAAGACGGTTGCGTCAATCGCCGGCATAGCCCGGGCCCGGCTCGGGCCGCACGCCCGCTTCAGGGATTGCCGAGGAAATCGCGCTTGCCGACCGGCACGCCGTTGCGGCGCAGGATGTTGTAGGCGGTCACCGCGTGGAAGTACACGTTCGGCATCGAATGGCCGAGCAGCAGCTGCAGGCCGGTGTAGCGGGTGAGCACGCGGGTCACCGGCAGCTCGACGATCTTGTCCTCGGTGCCGTCGATCAGCTCGGGCGGCACGCTGCGGATGAACTCGACGGTGCGCGCGATGCGCAGCTGCAACTGCGCGAGCGTGGTCTCGTCGTCCTTGTAGGCCGGCACTTCCATGTCGGCCAGCCGTGCGACCACGCTGCGGGCCTTGTCGCAGGCGATCTGCACCTGCTTGGCGAACGGGTACATGTCGGCGATCAGCCGGTCGTTCATCAAGCTGGCCATGTCGATGTGGCCGGCATCGACGTGCGCCTGCGCCTTGTCGAGGATGCGCGCCAGGTTCTCGAGCAGGTTCGCCAGCCGGGGCACGCTGGCTTGATACATGGTGATGGTCACGGTCGGTCTCCTCGGGCGGGCAGCGCGCCGGCGATGCCTGCCGGACGACGGCAGCCGGCACGCGCACCGGCGGATCATCGCACCAGCGCGGTCGGGCTTTGCCCGCAGCGGCGTGCACCTGCCCACAATCGGACAGACGGGTGCGCGCGCCTGCGCACCGCGATGGATCGGCCGGGCGCGGCACGCTGCGGGCGCACCGGCCTGGAGGAGGGCGTGATGAGTCTGCGTGCCTTGCTGGCGCTGGTGCTGGTCGCGACGGCACCGTTCGCTTCCCGGGCCTTCGACCAGGACCGGGCCGAGCGCGTGTATGCGCAGTACTGCGCGGTGTGCCACGGCGCCGATCGCGGCGGCTACATCGCGCCGGCGCTGAACCGCGACGAGACCAAGCTGTCGCGCGCCGACATCGACGCGCGCATCCTCGGCGGCAAGCCGCCCACGCTGATGCCGCAGCACCCGAGCTGGAGCACCGGCCTGGCGGCGAAGGACCGCGCGCTGCTGGTCGAGCTGATCGCGACCCAGCCCCGCAGCCGCCCCGGCTGGAGCCTCGACGACGCGCGCCGGTCGCTGCAGGTGCTGGCGGCCGACGAGAACGCGCCCGTGCCGGGGCCGCGCTACCGCATCGACCACATCGACGACCTGATGGCGGTGATGTCGCGCGGGCGGCGCGCGCAGGGCCCCGAGGCGAAGGTGCTGTTCTACGACGGCCGCCGGCACCGTCAGGTCGGCGCGGTCCCGACCGGCGTCGCGCCGCACCTGATGGACTTCCACCCGACCGATGCGCGCTGGGCCTACGTGCGCGACGACGCCGGCTGGGTGCACAAGATCGATCTGTACACGATGCGCGCGGTGCGCAAGGTACGCGCCGGGCTCAACGGCACCTCGCTCGCGGTGTCGCGCGACGGCCGCTTCGTGGCCGCAGGCTCGTACGTGCCGCACACCATGGTGATCATGGACGCCGCCACGCTCGAGCCGCTGCGCCTGATCGAGCTGGCCGGGGTCGACCCGGACGGCAGGATGGTCGAGGCCGACGCCGGCATGATCACCGCGACGCCCTACGCCAACTGGTTCGTCGTGGCGCTCGAGCAGGCGGGCCAGGTGTGGATCGTCGATCTCGATGCGCGCGACCTGCCGATCACCAAGATCACCGACGTGGGCCGCCACCTGCACGACGCCTTCCTGTCGCCCGACGGCAGGATGCTGGTGGTGGCGTCGTACGACGACCGCCTCAACGCGGTGATCGACCTGGCGGACGCGCGCATCGTGCGCAAGATCCCGGCCGGCTGCAAGCCGCACCTGGGCTCGGGCGCGGTGATCCGCTCGAACGGCCGGCTGCTGGGCATCGGCACCAACATCGGCGAGGCCGACTGCCCGGCCTTCGAGGTGACCGTGTTCGACATGGAGAGCTTCGACGTGGTCAAGCGCGTGCCGGTGATCGGGCCGACCGAGTCGCCCGCCGCGCACCCGCTGGCGCCCTACGTGATCGTCGACATCGTCGGCACCGGCCCGAACGCCAACAAGCTGCAGTTCATCGACAAGAACACGCTCGAGGTGGTGCGCACGCTCGAGGTCGCGGGCACGCTCGGCCACTCGCACTTCCCCGAGTACACCGCGCGCGGCGACTTCTTCTACGTCAGCGCGCGTTATCGCGGCGACCGCAGCATGGGTGCATCGGGCGGGCAGCTGGCGGTGTTCGACTCGCGCACGCTGCGCCAGGTCAAGTCGATTCCGGTGGACGTGCCGGCCGGCGTGTTTTCGCGCGTGCGTGCGCGTACCGTCGTCGTGGGGCTGCAGCCGGGCGTGCCCTGACCGGCCCGCATTGCCCGGGCGGCGTCATGCCGCGGGCGGCGCGGCTGGCGCCGGGCTGCCCGGTAAACGGCGGTGTGCACGGCAACTGTTCTTCGCGCGGCGTCCGCATCGACCGTTTCGACCCCACGCCGCAGGGTCGGTTCGTCGAGCCGACGCGCGCGCTGTCGGCCTACATCCGCGAGGTCGAGGACAAGCTCGCCCCCACGCCTCCCAGGCTGCCTGGCTCAGACGCGCGGCCGCGGACACGTCCGACGACGAGGATGCACGCGAGCAACCAGGCGCTGCCGCTGGCGAAGCCGGCGAGCACGTCGCTCGCGTAGTGCGCGTTGACGAAGACGCGGCTGGCGCCCACCAGCAGCACCAGGCCGGCCGCGACCAGCATGCAAGGTGCGTGCAGGCGGCGCGGCAGCACGCGCAGCGCGACATAGGCAAGAAAGCCGAAGGTCACGAGTGCGCCGGAGGCGTGCCCGCTCGGAAAACTCCAGCCGTGGGCCTGCTGCAACGCGCCATCGGCCATCGGCGGGCGCACGCGAGCGAAGCTGCGCTTGAGCACCGCGCCGAGCAGGCCGTTGCCGCCGGCTGCGGCAACCAGGCCGAAGGCCAGCACGCGTTCGCCGCGCGCGACGAGCACGACCCCAGCGAACGCGCACAGCACCGCAAGCACGGCGCCGTTGCCGAGCCACGTGACCGCCTCGAAGAACCGCAGTGCCGGTGCGGACAGGGCGCTGTGCGCCGCGTGCACCAGGGCGCGGTCGGCGGCGGCGAATGCGGCGCTGCTCGCGACGCTGAAGGCGAGGGCGACGAATCCGAGGATCGCGATGCCGATCGTCGCCGCCAGCACGCGTTCATGCCGCACGCCGCGGTCCGGCACCTGTGCTTGGGAGTGTGTATTCAAAGGAGCCGCCCTTGCGTGCGCACGACGCGCCGCGAGTGTGGGCAGGCATTCCTTAGGGCAGACTTAAGCCCGCGCGGCCGTGCTGGTGCGACCGCGCCGGCACGACCGCCCCGGTGCCGTGCGACGCCTCAATCGCGAACCGGCGTCGGCGGTGGGCCTGCGGCGGCGGCGAGGACCCGGCTCATCGGCTCCAGGTTGGGCGGCCGCACTGCCGGCAGCCGGGCCAGCATGGGGCCGGCAAGGATTTCGTATTCGGCCCGCCGGGCGCCGGCGACCGGGTCGCCGACGGCTTCGCCGGACCGGGCGGCGCGCGGAAGCGGCCGTCGCTGCTCAGCAGGCGGTAGACCAGCCCGGCCCCCAGGCGGTTGGGCGAGCCTTGGTCGCGACGGTGCGCTGCGCACCGCATGCACCACCTCCGTCCCGCCGCGCCAGCGCTCGACGAAACCGGGAATCGTCGAAGGCGGATGCTGCCCGTCGGCGCCCATCGTCACGACCACCTCGCCTGCAGCGCCGGGATGCCGTCGGTGCTGCCGCTGCAGCAGGATCGTGCGGCATCCGCTCACGCGGCGCCGCGCAGCGGTGGGCACGCCGCGAAGCGCCCCAACCCCAGCTCGACCCAGCGGCCTTCGCGGCGCACGATGAACAGCGCCTCCAGGCCCATGCGCTGCGCCAGCGCCAGGCCTTCGCCGGCGCCCGCGACCAGCAGCGCGGTCGCCCAGGCGTCGGCGCTGATGCCGTCGCGCGCGAGCACGGTGACCGACGCGACCTCGTTGCGCACCGGTGCGGCGCGGCGCGCGTCCATCGTGTGCGCCAGGCGCACGCCGCCGACTTCGACGAAGCGGCGATAGTCGCCCGATGTGGCCACCGCCAGATCTTGCAGCTCGATCACGCCGTGCGCCGCGCGCCGGCCGGGCTCGGGGCTTTCGACCGCCACCGCCCAGGGCTCGCCGCCGGCCTGCGCGCCGAGCGCACGCAGTTCGCCGTCGAGCGCGGCGAGCGCGTGGCGCACGCCGCGCTGCTGCAGCACCGCGACCATGCGGTCGACCGCGTAGCCCTTGGCGATGCCGCACAGGTCGAGCTGCAGCTCGGCGTGCTTGCGCGCGCGGCCGGCGCGCAGGTCCGCCTCCAGCGCTTCGTGCGCCGGCCGCTGCGTGCTGCGCGCCGCCGCGCGGATCGCCGCGGCATCGGGCGCGTCGCGCGCGGCGCCGAAGCCCCAGGCATCGACGAGCGCACCGACCGCCGGGTCGAATGCGCCGCTGCTGGCGCGGCACACCTCGAGCGCGACCGCCAGCACCTGCAGGATTTCGGCGGGCAGTTCCACCCACTGATCGGGCGGCGCCGCATTCAGCCGGTTCAGGTCGCTCGCCGGCTGCCACGGCGACATCTGCGCGTCCACCTGCGCCACCGCAGCGGCCAGCGCCGCGCGCAGCGCGTCGGCGTCGGTGCCGGGCTCGACGTCGCAGGCCACCGACCAGCGCGTGCCCATCGTCGGGCCGTGCAGCTGCAGGCGGCCCGAGTGCCGCGCGGCTTCAGAACAGGTCTTCCGCATAGCGCCCCTTCGCCTTCAACTGGGCGACGCTCAGGCGCAACGGGCCGAGGATCGCGTCGAGCACCTGCGTGACGCCGGCCGCCATCGGCCGGCTGCCGCACACGCGCACCGCGGCACCGCCGGCGAGCAGCGCGCGCACGCGCTCGGCGTCGTCGCGCAGCGCGTCCTGCACGTAGCCGCCGCCTTCGGGCACGCGCGAGAACACGGTGCGCAGGCTCGCCAGGCGCTGCTCAGCGAGCCAACGCTTCAGCTCGGTGCCGAAATAGAAGTCGCGCGCCGGGTTGCGTGCGCCGAAGTACAGGTGCAGCGGCGTGCGGGCCGTGTTGCCGCGCACGAAGCCGGCCAGCGGCGCAACGCCGGTGCCGGCGCCGATCAGCACCACCGGCCGCCGCCCGCCCGCCAGTGCGAAGCCCGGGTTCGCGCGCACGAAGGCCTGGATCGCGTCGCCGGGTTGCAGGCCGTGCAGCCAGCCCGAGCACACCCCGCCGCGCATGCGGCGCACGCAGATCTCGACGAAGCCGTCGCGCGCGCCCGAAGCGAGCGAGTAGTAGCGCGGCACCGTCGAGCCCGGCGCCAGCACGCCGAGCAGGTCGCCGGCAACGAAGTGCGCCAGGCCGCGCCCGCGCAGCCGCTCGGCCCAGCGCTGCGGCGGCAGCTCGAAGCGCAGGATCGCCGCCGGCTCGCCCGCGCCGCCGGGGAAGTCCTGGCGCGACACCAGCGTCAGCGTGGTGCTCGGCGGCAACCGCGGGCGGTAGTCGATCTGCAGCGGCTCGCCCAGCGCCTGCGCCAGATCCAGCCCCCAGCGCGCGAACTCCTGCGCCGACTGCTGGTGGATGCGCGCCAGCGGCAGCAGCGCCGCCCAGCCGCGAGCGCGCAGCGCGTCGTCCAGCGCCTGCGCGAAGCCGCAGTACGCCGGGTACTGACGGTCGCCGAAGCCCAGCACCGCGACCTTGGCGGCGGTGGGCGGCGTGCGCGCGATGCGCGCGAGCGCGCCCACCGCGTGTGCCGGCGGCTGGCCGTCGCCATAGGTGGCGGCGAGCACGAAGACCTGGCGCGCCGCCGCATCCGCCTGGAAGTGCTCGATCCCGACCGTGTGCACGCGGTGGCCGGCGCGCACCAGCGCCGCGTGCAGCGCCTGCGCGAAGCCCCAGGTGCTGCCGGTCTCGCTGGCGACGAAGATCAGCGCATCGGCGCTGTGCAGCGGGCTGTTGGAGTCGATGCGCGGGCGGCGGCTGCGCGCGCGCCACCACAGGATCACGCCGGTGACCCAGAACAGCGGGATGCACAGCGCGGTGGCGCCCAGCACCAGTGCCCACGGCCAGACGCCCTCGCCGGTGTGCAGCAGCATCGCCAGATCGTGCACGCGCTGCGCGGCGGTCGCGTCCTGCCACGCCAGCGTCGCGCCCGACCAGCGGTCGATCCAGCCCTGGCCGCGCGCGGTGGTCAGCTTCCAGGTGTCCTCGGGGTCGGCCTGGTCGGGGAAGTTGAGCCGGCGCAGATCGCCCACGCGCGTGCGCTGCAGCAGCGGCAACTGCGCGGCGGGCAAGGCGCTTGGTGCGCCCTGGGCCGGGACGATCGACACCACGTCAGGTTCCTGCTGCGGGTCCAGCGTCACCAGCCCGAAGGTGGCCGCGCTCATGTACAGCGCGGTGACCGACGACAGCAGCAGCACCGCCAGCACGACGCGCCCGGTGAGCACGTGCAGCCGCTCGGCGAGCGTGCCGCGCACGCGCTCGGCCAGTCGGCGCCAGCCGCCCATGCGGCGCAGCAGCAGCACCAGGCCCGACACCGACAGCGCGAACATCGCCAGCGCCACCATGGCCGCCGCCACGCGGCCGCCGTCGCCGAGCAGGAACGAGCGGTGCAGGTTCTTGAACCAGCGCGACACCGCCGACGGCTCGTAGGGCCCGAGCACGCGGCCGTCGGCCGGGTCGATGCGCCAGGCCTGCGCCTGGCCGTTGTCGAAGGCGTAGACGACGATGTCGCCCGCACTCTGGCGGCGGATCTCCTCCGCGCCCGGGACGGCGGCGGCCACGCGCTGCGCCAGCGTCGCCACCGGCAACTCGGCCGGCGCGGCGGCCGTGGCCCAGGCGTCGCGCACCGGGTCGAATGCGAGCACCGCGCCGGTGATGGCGAGCACCAGCGCCACGGCGCCGGCGACCAGCCCCAGCCAGCGGTGGATCGATCTCCAGCCCACGCCGCGCGTCCTCAGGGCAACTGGAAGCTGGCCGACTGGATGTACTGCTTGCCGGCCTGCGGCTTGCCCGCGTTGGCGGAAGTCAGCGGGATGCGCACTTCGCCGGGGCTGTCGCGCATGTCCTCGACCGCGGCGTCGATGCGGATCTCGTAGCCGGCGTCGATCAGCGCGTCGGCCAGGTCGGCCGTGACCTTGAGCGTGCGGCCCTGGCCGACGCTGGCGCCGGTCACGCCCTGCAGCCGCTTGCCGTCGGCGGCCGACAGGCGGTTCCAGTCGGCCAGGTGCTTGTAGTACTTGGCCTTGCCGCCGGCGACCCACAAGGTGCCGGCATAGGCGCCCTTGGCGTCGGTCAGGTACACGGCCAGGTAGGCGCCGTCGCCGCCGTAGTTCTTCAGCGTCGCGGCGATCGTGACCGGGCGGCTGTGCGCGGCGGCGGGCAGGGCCAGCGCGCAGGCGGCGGCCACGGTCGAGAGCAGGGGTTTGGACATGAGGGCTCCTGGGTTGCGGGGTGGCGTGCGCGCGCTCATTCGATCGTCGCGCGCGGCGTGGTGCCGGGCTTCAGCGCCGGGGCGGGCACGCTTGCGCCGCTGCCGCCGGCGGTGGGCGCCGTGCCGGGGTTGCGGTTGCGATCCCGGCCTTGGTCGCGGTCGCGGTCGCGGTCACGGTCGCGCAGCTTCATCTTCACCGGCTCGAGCGTGCGGGGGTCGAGCTTGGCCTTGAATTCGCGCCCCTGGGCGTCGCGGCCGCGGATCTCGTAGCAGCCGTCGTCGATCTTCAGCCGCTGCACCTGCCAGCCGCGCTGCGCGGCCATCTGCATCACCGCGTCGCGCGATCGCCACTGGTCCACCGGCACGTCGCAATCGTCGCCGGCCAGCGCCGGCGCCGCAGCCAGGGCGGCCCACAGGGCCAGCGCCAACGGATGGATCTTCATCGCCATGCCTCCTATCACGCGGTCAGCGCATCGCGAACGACTCGCGGTGCACGCGCCAGGGCCGCCTGCGGGCCGCGTGTGCGTCCAGCGCGTCGCCCAGGCCCTGCGGTCCGCAGAACCAGATGTCCAGCGGCCCGCCGCTGCCCTCCAGATCCTGCGGCTGCAGCAACTGCCCCTGGGCCTGGCTGTACACGCGCAGCTCCACCGGCGGCTCGGCCTGCGCGCACAGCGCCTGCACGCGCGCCAGCAGCGGATCGCGCTGCGCGTCGCGGGTGCAGTAGTGCATCTGCACCGGCGCACTCCCGCCGCGCCGGCCGGCAGCGCCGGGCTGGCGCGCTTCCAGCAGTGCGAGGAAGGGCGTCACGCCCACGCCCGCCGCCACCCAGACCTGCCGGCGCGCCGCATGGCCCCGGGCATCGAAGCGGCCGTAAGGCCCTTCGATGCTCACGCCCTGGCCGGCGTGCAGCCGCCCGTGCAGCGTGCGCGTGTAGTCGCCCAGCGGCTTGATCACGAGGCGCAGCAGCGGTTCGCCGCGCGCGCTGATTCCCAGTGCGCCGGGCGCGCTCGCGATCGTGAACGGGTGCGCGCCTTCGGCCGCGTGGAAGCGCACGAACGCGAACTGCCCGGCGCGGTGCCCCGGCCAGCTCGGCGGCATCGCCAGAGTCACCTCGAGCGGCGCGTCGGCGCCGCTGCCCAGCAGCGTGAGCGCTTCGATGCGCGCCGCGTGCTGGCGCCGCAGGCCGATCCAGCCGGCGAGCGACCACAGCGCGGCGGCGCTGCCCAGCGCCAGCAGGCCGCCCATCAGCAGGCCCAGCGGCAGCGCCCAGAACGCCAGCGGCATCAACGCCACCGCGTGGAACACCAGCGCCAGGTACAGCAGCGGCATCGCGCGGTGCACGATGCGCCAGCGCCGGTACGGCAGCAGGCGTTGCCACAGCGTGATCAGCACCATTGCCAGCAGCAGGTAGAAGGCCCATTCGCCCAGATCCTTGGCGAAGCCGCGGCTGTCGGTCAGCCACGGCAGCACGGCGTCGTGCGCGGGCTTGCCGGCGCGGCCCCACAGCGCCTTGATCCAGCCGCTCGATTCCTTGGCGCCCCAGTGCGCGACGGCAGTCGCGGCCGCGCCGATGCCCACCCACTTGTGCAGGCGGTAGACCTGATCCATGCCGCCCAGCGGCCGCTCGAGCCACGGCAGCCGCAAGGCCAGCAGCAGCGCCAGGCTCATCAGGCCGATGCTCCACAGGCCGGTGAGATAGATCGTGTGCTGGCGCAATTGCCACCATCCGGTGGCGGCGCCCTGAGCGTCGACGAGCGGCGCGACGCCGAAGTCGGGCGGCGCGACCGCCAGCCACGCCAGTGTGATCGCGAGCAGCCAGGCCCCGAGGGCCGCCTTGATGCGCATGACCTTCTCCTTGCAAATCGAATGGCGCGCGCCGCGGCTTCGCGCTGCCGGGCGGTGCCGCCGCCCGCGCGGGGCTGCGGCGCCGGCAGCGCGTGCGCGTCAGTCGCGGGTGCGGGTGCGTTCGACGGCGCCGGTGGCGGCGTTGACGTACAGCTTCACGCGTTGCCCCTGCGCGTTGCGCGCCTCGACTTCGTAGCGGCCGCTCGAGTATTCGATCTCGCGGATGTCGCGATAACCCGCAGCTTCCATGCGGTCGTAGATGTCGCGGATCGTGAGGCGCGCAGCGGCGGGCGCGGCGGCCGTCGCCGAGGCCGGGGCGGGCGCGGGCGTCTGCGCCTGCGCCTGCGCGATGCCCAGCACCAAGGCGGCGCCGGCTGCCAGCGCGATCAGATGACGGCGAGGGGTGTGCGGGAAGCGTTGCATGGCGTGGTCTCCAGGTGGGATCGGTTTCAGGGCGGCCCGGCGTGGTGCCGGGTTGACCGAATTCTCGAAGCGGCGCGCTGAACCGATGCTGAATGCCGCATTCACTTGCCGTTCATCGCGCCTGCGGTACAAACCGCCGCATGCATGCGCGCCACAGGCTGCACCTGCGCCGCCTGGCCGTGGCGGGGCTGGCGGCGTGCGCGCTCGGCGCCGGCGGCGCGCTGCATGCCGACGAGGGCGACCACGAGCTGGCGCGCCAGGCGCTCGAGCAGGGCAAGGTGCTGCCGCTGCGCACCGTGCTCGACAAGGTCGAGCGCGAATACCAGGGCCAGGCGCTGAAGGTGGAATTCGAGCGCGACGACGGCCGCTTCGTGTACAAGATCCGCCTGCTGCAGGCCGACGGCCGCGTCGCCAAGCTCAAGGTCGATGCGGTCGATGGCCGCGTGCTGGGCATCAAGCGCAGGGACTAGTGCAGGGGCCACAGGCAACGATGCGCATCCTCGTCGTCGAAGATGAAGCCACGCTGCGCGCGCAGCTGGTGCAGGCGATCGCCGATGCCGGCCACACGGTGGAGGCGGCGGCCGACGGCCGCGAGGCGCACTACCAGGGCGAGGTCGAAGACTTCGACGCCGTCGTGCTCGACCTGGGGTTGCCGCTGCTCGACGGCTTGTCGGTGCTGCGCCGCTGGCGCGCCGCGGGGCGCAACATGCCGGTGCTGATCCTGACCGCGCGCAGCGCCTGGCAGGAAAAGGTCGCCGGCATCGACGCCGGCGCCGACGACTATCTGGCCAAGCCCTTCCACATGGAAGAGCTGCTCGCGCGCCTGCGCGCGCTGCTGCGCCGCCAGGGCGAGCACGCCAGTGCGCAGTGGCACTGCGGGCCGATCCAGCTCGACACGCGCGCCGCGCGCGTGATGGTCGACGCCCAGCCGCTGCAGCTGACCAGCCATGAATTCAAGCTGCTCGCGCTGCTGATGCAGCGCAAGGGCGAGGTGCTGTCGCGCACCGAGCTGGCCGAACACATCTACGCGCACGACAGCGACCGCGACTCCAACACGATCGAGGTCTTCGTCGGCCGGCTGCGCAAGAAGCTGCCGGCGGGCAGCATCGAGACGGTGCGCGGCCTGGGCTACCGGCTGGTGGACGCCGGCACCGCGGCGTGAAGCGGCCGGCGGCCGCCGGCTCGCTGCGGCTGCGGCTGCTGGCCGGCACGCTGGCGTGGATCACGCTGACCATCGCGCTCGCCGGCTGGGGCCTGCGTGCGCTGTTCCAGGAGCACATCACCCAGCAGCTGCAGCTGCAGCTGGTGATGCAGCTCGACCAGCTCAGCGCCGCCGTCGACTGGGAGCCGGGCAAGGGCGTGACCGTGGTCCCGATGGCGGCCGATGCGCTGCTCTCGCAGCCGCTGTCGGGCTTGTATTGGCAGATCGACCGGCTGGGCAGCCGGCCGCAGGCGGCGGTGGCGCGCTCGCGCTCGCTGTGGGACCAGGTGCTGACGCTGCCCCCCGCGCCGGCTGCCTACCCGGCACAGGGCCATCGCATCCTGCATCTGCGCGACGCCCAGGGGCACGCGCTGCTGGCGGCGGCGCGCACGCTGCAGCTGCCCGAGGACGACGCGCCGCCGCTGCGGCTGGTGGTGGCCGGCGACGAGGCGCTGCTCGCCGAGCCGATCGCGCGCTTCACCCGCATGCTGCTGATCGCACTGGGCGCGCTGGGTGCGGGCCTGGTGGTGGCGGTGGGGTTGCAGCTGCAGCTGGCGCTGCGCCCGCTCGAGCTGCTGCGCCGGCGGCTGGCGGCCGTGCGCAGCGGCGCGGCCGCGCAGATCGAGGGCCGCTTCCCGCAGGAGCTCGAGCCGCTGGTGCAGGAGTTCAACCACGTGCTCGCGGCCAACGCCGATATGGTGCAGCGCGCCCGCACCCAGGCCGGCAACCTGGCGCATGCGGTGCACACGCCGCTGGCCGTCATCGCCAACGCCGCAGCGCAGGACGGCAGCCCGCTCGCCGCGCTGGTGCGCGAGCAGACGGCCAACGCGCGCCGCCAGGTCGACGTGCACCTGGCGCGTGCGCGCGCCGCCGCCGCGGTGCGCGCCACCGGGCTGCGCACCCCGGTTCTGGCGCCGCTGCAGGCGCTGCTGCGCACGATGCAGCGCCTGCACGCCGAGCGCGAACTCAGCTTCGAACTCGCGCCGCAGGCGGCGGACGCCGCCTTCCGCGGCGAGGAGCAGGACCTGTACGAGCTGCTCGGCAACCTGATCGACAACGCCGGCAAGTGGGCGCGCACGCGCGTCGTGGTCGATGTGCAGCGTGCCGACGCCCGGCTGTGCATCACGGTGGACGACGACGGCCCGGGCATCCCGGCCGAGCAGCGCGCGCGCATGTTCGAGCGCGGCGTGCAGCTCGACGAGCGGCGGCCCGGCTCGGGCCTGGGGCTGGACATCGTGCGCACGCTGGCCGAGACCTACGGCGGCAGCGTGCAGGCGCTGGCGTCGCCGCTGGGCGGCGCGCGGTTGCGGCTGCTGCTGCCGGCCGCGGATTGAGTGGCTATCCGTCCTTGCCGTCCAGGCGGGTGCGCGTCAGCCAGGGCGTGTAGATCCACAGGTAGATCAGGAAGGCCGCGCTCCACGCGAACGACGCGGCGCTGAAGGCCGCCAGCGTGGCCTGCGGCAGCGCCAGCGGCAGCAGCACGCGCAGCACCGCCGCCAGGATCACGAGCACGTACGCCAGCACTTCCGGCTTCGATGCGACCAGCGGCCGGCCGGTGTGGCCGCGCGCAGTGCGCGTGATCATGCCGATGATCAGGCCGCCGACCAGGCCCACCGCCAGCGCGTGCACGCCCAGCGACGCGGCGACGAAGCCGAACTGCGCCAGCGCCAGCAGCAGCAGGCCGAGCGGCAGCCACGCATAGGACAGGTGCAGGATCCACAGGATCGGCCGCCTGGTGGTGACGCCCGGCGACCAGCGCGCCTGCCGCAGCAGCTGCAGCACTGCGGCCGCCGCGCAGGCCGCGCCGGTGGCCGCGTTGGGCGGCGTGAACACCCACAGCGCCAGCGCCAGCGCGGTGACGCCGAAGCCGGCCCAGTCCAGCCGCGGCAGCGGCGTGTACTTCAGGCCCGGCGTGGCGTTGGCGGTGAAGGCCGGCACCACGCGCCCGGCCATCACGTACACGATCATCACGATCAGGCCGAGCGCGGCGTGCAGCGGCACCATCGGATCGATGGCGAGCAGCCCCAGCACCGCTAGGTGGAAGCACAGGTTGACCAGCGCCAGCAGCAGCAGGATGCCGGTCAGCGGCACGTTGCGCTTGTTCTTCGCCTTCAGCAGCACCCGCACGAAGGCCAGCGCCGCCAGCGGCAGCAGCGCCACGTCCAGCGCCGCGTACAGCGGGTACGGGCCGGCGACCGCCGCCAGCCGTGCCGCCAGCCACAGCGCGGCCAGCGCGCCCAGCGGCGCGCCGCGCACGGTGTCCAGCCCGGTCCAGGCGCGGCCCGCGGTGAGCAGGAAGCCGACGATCACGCCGATCGCGAAGCCGAACAGCATCTCGTGCGCGTGCCACAGCAGCGGCGCAACCGGCAGCGTCAGCGGCACATGGCCGACCCACAGGCCGATCCACAGCGGGATCGCGAGCGCCGCGAAGGCCGCGGCGCCGAGGTAGAAGGGGCGGAACGCCAGCCGCAGCAGCGGCAGGCCCTGCGGCGCCGGCGTGGCCGCAGGCGGCTGGGTGGGGGCGATCGCGATCGGGGGTGGTTTCACGAGATGGCGGCCGGGATTGATCGCCCGGGCAGAAACATGCACAATCCGTGCATCTTAAAGCGCGCCGTGCCGTGGCGCAAGCGTGCGGCGCGGGCAAGGAAGGCTCGCCGTGCGCCTGGCCGACTACACCGACTACACGCTGCGCGTGCTGATGTACTGCGCGTCCAACCCCGGGCGGCTGGTCACGATCGCCGAGATCGCCGAGCGCCACGGCGTGTCGCGCAACCACCTGATGAAGATCGTCAGCGACCTGGGCCGCCAGGGCCTGCTGGCCACCACCCGCGGCCGCGGCGGCGGCGTGCAGCTGATGAAGCCGCCGCAGGACATCGGCATCGGCGAGGTGCTGCGCTTTGCCGAGACCGACTTCCGGCTGGTGGAGTGCTTCGACGAAGGCACCAGCAACTGCGCGATCTCGCCGACCTGCCGTCTGAAGCGCCTGCTCGACGACGCGCTGAACGCGTACTTCCGCGTGCTCGACGGCGCCACGCTGGCCGACCTGGTGTTGCCGCCCAGCGAAGCCGCCCGATCCGGCCTGGGCGTCCACCTGCGCGCGCCGCCGGCCGAGATGCCCGAGCCTGCGCGCAGGCGCCCGGCCGCACGCGCCTGAGCGCGCCCCCACGGCGGGGCTGCGCCCAGCCCGCGCCAGGGTGTCGAGGAAGCCTGGGGCGGCCCCGCGCTGCCTCGCGAGCCCCTTGGTACCGTGCACCGCGCCAATTCCCGGAAGCCGCCGCGGGATTTGGCCGGCGCGCATCGCCGCTGCCGCATAATAGATGCACTTCTTGTGCATCTTTGAGGACATCATGTCGCAACCGCATCTGCACCTGTCGCCCGACGCGCTGTACCCCTTCGACGCGCGCGGCATCGCCAAGCGCTTCCGCCACGCGGCGATCTTCGGTGCGCTGGACGCGCTGCAACCGGGCGAGACGATGCGCTTTTGCAACGACCACGATCCGCTGCCGCTGCTCGGCCAGCTGCAAGCGCGCTACGGCGAGCGCGTGGCGATCGAATACCGCCGCCGCGAGCCGGGCGAGATCGTGATCGACTTCATCGTGCGCTGAGGCGGCCGGCCATGGATGCCGCGGCCGAAGCCCTGCCCGCCTTCTTCGACGCGGCGCCCGTGATCCGCGTGCGCGACCCGCTCGCGCAATTCCTGGGCGCAGCCGCGGGCGGCGTGCTCGAGTACCGCTATGCGGACGCGGTGCGGCTGGCCGGCCATTCCTGCCCCACCGTGGCCTGCGCGTACCTGATGACGCGCGCCGCGTTGCGCAGCCTGTACGCCGGCGAGCTGCCCGAGCGCGGCGGCGTGCGCGTGCAGATGCGCGAGCCGGCGGTCGAAGGCGTCACCGGCGTCATCGCCAACGTCGTCGCGCTGATCACCGGCGCGACCGTGGACACCGGCTTCAAGGGCCTGGGCGGGCGCTTCGACCGCCGCCAGCTGCTGGCCTTCGACGCGCCGATCGACAGCCAGCTGCGCTTCACCCGCGTGGACGACGGCCGCGCGGTGTCGGTATCGGCGCGTGCCGAGCGCGTGGGCGGCGACGCGCGCACGCGCGAGCTGATGGCCTTGTGCATGCACGGCCGTGCCAACGAGGAAGAGGCCGCGCTGTTCGGCCGACTCTGGCAGGAGCGCGTGCGCCGGCTGCTGCTCGATCACGCCGACGATCCCGACGTGATCGTGCTGCACTGAGAGCGCCGGCTGCGCATGTGAAAACGCCCAACCGATAGAGGTTGGGCGCGGAAGTCTGGTGGTGGTGGCCTGGGGCGGAATCGAACCACCGACACGCGGATTTTCAATCCGCTGCTCTACCAACTGAGCTACCAGGCCGAAGGGCACGCATTGTAGCCGGCAGCTTCGGCTGCGCCTGCGAGCACCCCTGCGAGCACCTCCGGCGCGCGCGCCGCTTCAGGCCGGCTCGCTGCGTTTGCCGCGGCTCAGGTCGACGCCGAGCTGCTTGAGCTTGCGGTACAGGTGCGTGCGCTCCAGCCCGGTCTTGTCGGCCACGCGGGTCATCGAGCCGTTCTCGCGCGCGAGGTGGAACTCGAAGTAGCTCTTCTCGAAAGCGTCGCGCGCCTCGCGCAGCGGCCGGTCGAGGTTGAAGCTCTGCTCGGGCAGCGGCCCGGGCAGGATCGCCAGGCCGCCGGCCAGCGGCTCGCCGGCGAGAGGCGCCGGTACGTCGTGCGCACCGGCCGCGGGCACCGCAGGCACCGCGCGCTGCACCGGCTTGGCCAGCGCCTGCTCGACGGCGCGCAGCAGCTTTTGCAGCGTGATCGGCTTTTCGAGGAACGCGATCGCGCCGTGCTTGGTGGCTTCGACCGCGGTGTCGATCGTGCCGTGGCCGCTCATCATGATCACCGGCATCGACAACTGGCCGGTGGCGCCCCATTCCTTGAGCAGCGTGACGCCGTCGACGTCGGGCATCCAGATGTCGAGCAGCACCAGGTCGGGCCGCAGCCGCTCGCGCACCGCGCGCGCCTGGGCCGCGTCCTCGGCCAGCTCGACGGTGTGGCCTTCGTCGCCGAGGATCTCCGACAGCAGGGCGCGGATTCCCAGTTCGTCGTCGACCACGAGGATGGTTGCCATCTGCTTTCAGCCTGTGTGAACGGAGCCGCCCGGCACCGCCGCGGCGGGTGCCGGCGCGATGCTGCTTGCAGGATTGGGAAATGATAAGGATACCCGGGCGCCGGTCCCGCCTGCTGCGCCGCCGGGCTCGTCCTGCAGATTGACGATGCGCACGGCAGCGCGGTGCTCGTCGGCGATCTTCTTCACCACCGCCAGCCCGAGCCCGGTGCCCTTGGTCTTGGTGGTCACGTAGGGCTCGAAGGCGCGGGCGAGCACGCGCGCGCCGAAGCCGGGGCCGTTGTCGAGCACGCACAGCCGCACCGTGCGCAGCCGGCCGTCCGCGTCGAGCACGGCCGAGGTGCTCACGCTGACGCGGCCGTCGGCCTGTTCCGCGACCGCGTCGAGCGCGTTCTGCACCAGGTTCAGCACCACCTGGCGCAGCTGGGTCGCATCGCCCAGCACGGGCGGCAGCGCGTCGGCCAGCTGCAGCTGCAGCCGGCCCTGCTCCTGCTCGTGGCCGTACAGCGCCAGCACCTCGCCGACGAGCGCGTTCAGGTCCAGCGGCGCGAGCTGCGCGGCCGGCAGCCGCGCATAGTCGCGGAACTCGTCGACCAGCTGCTTCAGCGCCTGCACCTGCGCGACGATCGTGCCCACGCTGCGCTCGAGCAGCGCCGCATCGCTGCCGGCCAGCTTCGCGTGCAGCTTGTGCTGCAGCCGCTCGGCCGACAGCTGGATCGGCGTCAGCGGGTTCTTGATCTCGTGCGCCAGGCGGCGCGCCACCTCCGACCAGGCGGCCACGCGCTGCGCCGACACGACTTCGGTGATGTCGTCGAACACCATCAGCCGCGCGTCGCCGGGCAGCATCGCGCCGCGCACCAGCAACACCTGCATCTCGCGGCCGGGCAGGCTCAGTTCGTAGGCCTCCTGCCAGTGGTCGCGCTCGCCGGCCTCGGGGCCGGCGGCATAGCGCGCGAAGCGCTGCGCCACCGCCTGCGCGAAGTCGGCCAGCTCGGGCACTTCCTCGATCGGCCGGCCGCGGTACACCGACAGCGGCAGCCGCAGGATGCGCGTCGCGCCGGGGTTCACGGTGTCGATGCGGCCGTCGCGGTCGAACAGCACGACGCCGGCGCTCAGGTTGTCGAGGATCGTCTGCAGCCGGGTGCGCGCGCTCTCGAGCTGCGCCACGCCGCGCTGCACCGCGCCGCGCGCGTCGGCCAGCTGCGCGGTCATGTCGGCGAAGCTGCGGGTCAGGCCGCCGAGCTCGTCGTGCGACGCGAACACCGGCTTGGGCCGCAGGTCGCCCGCGGCCACCTGGCGCACGCCGTCGGCCAGCAGCAGCAGCGGCCGCACCAGCTGGTTGCCCAACGCCCCGGCCAGCAGCACCGCGGCGAAGACCGCCAGCACCAGCGCCAGCGTCAGCGTGCCGATGTACATGCGCCGCAGGCCGTTGCGCGCCAGCGCGCGCTGCTGGTATTCGCTGTACGCGGCCTGCACCGCGAGCGCATTCGCCGCCATCTGCGGCGGCACGGCCTGCACCGCGAGCAGGAAGCGCTCGTCGCCGCCGGCCAGCGCGATCTGCGTGTCCGGCAGCAGCGCCAGCGCGCGCACGCGCGCATCGCTGCCGCTGGCGGCGCCCTCGTCGAGGCCCTCGATCTGCGCCGTCACGTGCGCGCCGCGTGCCTGGCGCAGCATGGCCATGCCGGGCCGCTCGGGCACCGGCGCCGCGGCGTCGGCGGCGGTGCTCAGCAGGATCTGGCCGCGCCCGCCGACGAGTGCCAGCTCGCGCACGTCGAGCTGGGTGCGCAGGCGTTCCAGCGCCAGCGGCGTCACCGTGCCCGGCTGCTCGGCCAGGCCCTGCGCGGCCTGCAGCGTCTGCGCGGCGAGCTGGCTGACCTGCGCGTCGAGCGTGCCCTTGCCGAGCGCCAGGCCGGCGTCGAGCGCGCGCGCCACCTCCACGTCGAACCAGCTCTCGATGCTGCGCGAGACGAACTGGTACGACACGGTGTAGATCACGAGCCCGGGCAGCAGCCCCACCAGCGCGAAGATGCCGGCCAGCTTGAGCAGCAGCCGCGCGCCGAAGCGGCCCTGGCGATGGCGCTGCAGCAGCCGCAGCAGCGCACCGCCGACCACCAGGCACAGCAGCGTCGCGACCGCGACGTTCACCCAGAACAGCCAGACGAAGTGGCGCTCGAGGCCGCCGGCGCCGCTGCTGGCGGCGGTGAGCGCCAGCACGAAGGCCAGCACCAGCGCTGCGCCCAGCACGGCCAGGCCGGCGACGGCCCAGACCCAGCGCGCGTTGCGGTTCATCGCCGAAGGCGGGTCAGAGGCTGAGAGGCTTTCGGCCGTGCCCGAAAGGCGCGCCGGAACGCGTCGGATCTAGGCGCAAAGCGCAGCCATAGCTCGGGCTATGGCGAGCATTTGCAACGACGAGCCGGCGTGTTCTGGCGTGCAAGGCGGGCATGGGCGAAAGCCTCTCAGCCTCTCAGTCGATGCGCAGCGTGCGCTCGATGCCGACCGACCAGTCGGCCTGCGAGCCCACGCCCAGCTGCAGCGGGCTGGGCAGCTGGCTGGTGTCGAGCCGGTACGTGAAGTCGAGGTAGTGGCGCGAGTCGCCGTCGAGCTGCGCGGTGTCGGCGACCTTCCAGCCGGTGCTGCGCGACGCCGCGGCCAGCGCCTCGCCCAGCGTCGGGTAGCTCTGGTTGAAGCCGCCGAAGCCGACGCGCCAGTTCGAGGTCAGCGGCTGGTAGGCGACGCGCCAGCTGCGCTGCACCCGGGCGACGCGCTCGTCGCGCCAGTACCAGCGGTGGCGGTACAGCGTGGCCTGGGCGACGAAATACACCGGCACGCCGCGCTGCAACGCGTCTTCCACCGACCCGGGCAGCGTCAGGCGCGCGTCGAAGTCGAGCAGCAGCTCACCGTCGAGCCGGTACGCGGTCAATGCCGCCAGATCCACCCCTTGCGCGCGCACTGCCACGGCAGCCGCCAGGGCCAGCGGCAGCAGCGCCAGCCCGAACGACAGCTTGCGGCGGACCTGCGAGGGGCGCATCACCACGGGTGTTCAGGTCTTCATCAGCAGGGCGTAGAAGAAGCCGTCACCGTACGGGCCCACGGCTTCGCCGCAATTGTCCGGCAGCGGCAGCAGGTGCCCCGGCGATGCCGGCAGCAGCCTTGCGTCGGCTGCGATGCTGCGTTGCAAAAATGCGTCGATCTGGTGCTGGCCTTCGCAACGGAAGACCGAACATGTTGCGTAAAGCAGACGCCCGCCGGTCTTCAACAGCGGCCACAGCGCGTCGAGCAGCCGTGCCTGCTGCGCGGCCAGCGACTGCAGGTCGCCGGCGCGGCGCAGCCAGCGGATGTCGGGATGGCGCCGCACGATCCCGGAAGCGCTGCAGGGCGCGTCGAGCAGGATCGCGTCGAAGGCGCGCCCGTCCCACCAGTCGCGCGGGTTGCCGGCGTCGCCGGCGCGCAGCTCGGCGCGCAGCTGCAAGCGCCGCAGGGTGGCGCGCACGCGCTCGAGCCGGTCGGCGTCGCGGTCCAGCGCCAGCAGGTCCAGGTCGGCCCGCTCCAGCAGGTGTGCCGCCTTGCCGCCGGGCGCCGCGCAGGCGTCGAGCACCCGGGCACCGGGCGCCAGGCCGCCGGCGATCAGCAGCGGTGCCGCGCGCTGGGCGGCGGCGTCCTGCACCGACACCTCGCCTTCAGTGAAGCCGGGCAGCGCCAGCACCGGGCACGGACGCTCGAGCACCACCACCTGGCCGCCGATCGCAGGGTCGGCCGGCACGGCTGCGCCCAGCCCCGCGGCGGCCAGGCGTTGCACGTAGGCGTCGGTGCTGATGCGCCGCGGGTTGACGCGCAGCGTCATCGGCGGGTGGTGGTCGGCGGCGGCCAGCAGCGCCTGCCACTGGGCCGGCCAGTCGGCGCGCAACTGCTCGATCCACCACGCCGGATGGTTCCAGCGTGCCACCGGATGGCGCAGCGCGGCCGCCGCCAGCGTGTCGCGTTCGCGCGCGAAGCGCCGCAGCACCGCGTTGACGAAGCCCGCAGCCGCCGGCACGCGGCGGCGCGCCGCTGCCACGGCCTGGTCGACCAGCGTATGCGCGGGGTAGGCCGGCGCCTCGGCCGGCCACAGCAGCGCCAGCGCCGAGCACAGCAGCGCATCGACCCAGGGGGCCGGCCGCTTCGGCGCCAGCATCCGGCCCACTTCGGCAGCGGCGCCGAGCTTGCGCATGACGTCGAATGCGAGCGCCTGCACACCCGGGCGCAGCGTGGGCTCCACTGCGGCCAGCACGTCGGTCAGCGAGCGGCCGGCCCGCACCGCCTGCACGGCGGTGGCGCAGCCGTCGAGCAAGGCGGCCAGCGGAACCGGGCGTGCGGGCGTTGCCATCGCGGCGGAGTCTAGGAGCGTGGGCGGCATCTTGCGCTGTCCGGGCCGCTTGGCGTTCGGCGCCGCCAAGCCCGTCGGCCCCACAGGGCCTCGCGGCGGCGCGCACAATGCCGTCCCCGCCACGGCCCGAAACGTCCGCCGCCTCATGTCGCCCCCCAAGCTCAGCCCGGTAGCCAGCGCGCCGCGCGCGCCCCGCAGCGGCGATGCCGACGCGGCACAGCCGGTGTCCGAGCGCATCCGATACCGGCTGCTGGCCGCCGGCTGCCGCCACCACGCCAACGACAACATCGCCGCGCACATCCGCGACGGCGAGCTGGCCGAGCTCAAGACCGAGGTGCAGGACAAGCTGCACGAGCTGCTGCGCGCGCTGGTGATCGACACCGAAAACGACCACAACACCCGCGAGACCGCGCAGCGGGTGGCGCGGATGTTCGTCGACGAAGTCTTCCGCGGCCGCTACCAGCCGATGCCGTCGGTCACCGAGTTCCCCAACGCCGAACGGCTGAACGAGCTGATGATCGTCGGCCCGATCACCGTGCGCAGCGCCTGCAGCCACCACCTGGTGCCGATCTTCGGCAAGGTTTGGATCGGCCTGCTGCCCAACGAACATTCCAACCTGATCGGGCTGAGCAAGTACACGCGCATCTGCAACTGGGTGATGAGCCGGCCGCAGATCCAGGAAGAGGCGGTGACGATGCTCGCCGACGAGCTGCAAGAGCGGGTGCGCCCCGACGGCCTGGCGATCGTGATGGAGGCCGACCACTTCTGCATGCACTGGCGCGGCGTGAAGGACACCGACACCGCGATGGTCAACAGCGTGATGCGCGGCGCCTTCCTGAAGGATCCGAACCTGCGGCGCGAATTCCTGTCGCTGCTGCCGCGCAAGGCCGGTTGACGCCGGCGCGCCGGGGAGAAGCCGATGCTCGTGCGCCTGCTCTACGCCAGTCGCGCCGCGGCGCCGGTCACGCCCGAGGTGCTGGCTGCGATCCTGCGCAGTGCGCGCGCGCACAACCCGGCGCAGGGCATCACCGGGGTGCTGTGCTGCTCCGACCAGGTGTTCCTGCAGGTGCTCGAAGGCGGCCGCGCGGCCGTCAACCGGCTGTATGCGCGCCTGGCGGCCGACCCGCGCCACGGCGGGCTCGAGCTGCTGGTCTACGAAAGCATCTGCGAGCGCCGCTTCGCCGGCTGGGCGATGGGCCAGGTGCCGCTGGCGCGGCTGAACCCGGCGCTGTTGTTGAAGTATTCGGCCACCGCCCGGCTCGACCCCTTCGCCGTGCCCGGCGCGGTGTCGATGGCGCTGCTCGACGAACTGCTGGCGACCGCGTCGATCGTCGGCCAGCATTGAGCAACCGGGGCCGGGCTGTCGCCCGGCTCGCGCCTGCCGGCAGCCGATGGAACCCGCTGCGGCCGGGCGCCGCCTTCGAATTACCGGGCCGCGGGCGCCGGCTCCCCCGCCGCTTCCTCGGCCGGCAGCCAGGCCACCACCGCGGCGGTGCAGCAGGCGATCGCCGCCATCGCCCACAGCAGCGTCGAGAAGCTCCAGGCCTTGACCACCGGGCCGAGCAGCCACACCGCGGCGGAACTGGCGCCGATCGACACCGTCAGCCGTGCGCCGGCCACGCGCGAGCGGATGCGGTCGTCCACGTAGCGCACGATCATCGCGTCGGTGAACGGGATCGAGCCGAAGATCACCACCATCACCGCCAGCATCACGGCCACGAGCCACCAGCCCTCGGCGTGCGCGGCCAGCGCCAGCAGCGGCACCTGCGCGGCGACGATGCCCAGGTACAGCGGCTTCAGCGGCACGCGGTCGATCAGCCGCCCCACCACCACCTGTGCCAGCGCGGCCAGCGCATAGACCACGGCCAGCAGCGCACCGATCACCGCCGGGTCGTCGAGCGTGCCCGCCAGGCGCTCGCGCAGCAGTTGCGCGTTGCCGTTGGTGGTGAAGTTGAACAGCAGCCCGCCGGTGACCGACGCCGCGGTCATCACCACCAGCGCGCGTGCCAGCCGGTGCGGCGCCAGCGTCACCGGCGCCCGGGCCGTGCGCCGTGCCGGCGTTTCGGTCTCGCGCGGGCAGACCCGGGCGAACAGCAGCCCGCAGCCGATCGCCACGAGCCCGGGCAGCGCGAAGGCCGCGCGCCAGCCCAGAGCCTGCACCAGCAGCCCGGTGCTGAGCGCGGCCACCGCGATGCCCAGGTTGCCGGCCAGGCCGTTGAAGCCGATCACCCGCCCCGGCAGCTTCGCGTGCTGCAGCAGCATCGGGATGCCCACCGGGTGGTAGATCGACGCGAAGGCCCCCAGCAGCGTCAGCGCCGCCGCCAGCTGCCACGCGCTGCGTGCGAGCGCGGTCAGGATCGCGGCGGCGCCGATGCCGTGGAAGAACCACAGCATCATCCGCCGCCGGCCCCACAGGTCGCCCAGCCGCCCCGCCGGCAGCGAGCCCAGCCCGAACAGCGCGAAGGCGCCGACGCCGTAGGGCATCAGGTCTTCCCAGCGCGCGAAGCCGAACTCGGCAGCGATCGCGCCGACCGCGGTCGCGAAGATCAGCAAGAACATGTGGTCGAGCGCGTGGCCGAGGTTCAGCAGCCGCGCGGTGCGGCGCAGCGCGGCTGCATCGGGCGCGGCGCCCGGGCTCGCGGATGCGCTCATCGCAGCGTGGTCACGCCAGCGCGGGCGGCCCGCAGCGGCTCAGCCGCGGCCTTCGCCCTGGCCCAGCACCACCCACTTCAGCGAGGTCAGCCCCTCCAGCCCGACCGGGCCGCGCGCGTGGAACTTGTCGGTGCTGATGCCGATCTCGGCGCCCAGGCCGTACTCGAAGCCGTCGGCGAAGCGCGTGCTGGCGTTGACCATCACGCTGGCCGAATCGACTTCGCGCAGGAAGCGCATCGCGTGCGCGTGCTCGCGCGTCAGGATCGCGTCGGTGTGGTGCGAGCCGTAGCGGTTGATGTGCGCGACCGCCTCGTCGAAGCTCGCGACCACCTTGATGCTGATGACCGGCGCCAGGTATTCCTCGGCCCAGTCGGCTTCGGTGGCGTCGGCCAGGTCGGCGCCGGCCACGCCCTCGAGCAGCGCCCGTGCGGCGGCGTCGCAGCGCATCTGCACGCCCTTGGCGGCGAAGACGGCGCCGATGCGCGGCAGGAAGGCCGGCGCGGCGCCGCGGTGCACCAGCAGCGATTCGGCCGCGTTGCAGGGGCTGTACTTCTGCGTCTTGGCGTTGTCGGTCACGCGCAGCGCCATCTCCAGGTCCACGGGATCGTCGACGTACACGTGGCAGTTGCCGTCCAGGTGCTTGATCACCGGCACGCGCGCCTCGGCGCTGATGCGCTCGATCAGCGACTTGCCGCCGCGCGGGATGATCAGGTCCACGTATTCGGGCATCGCGACCAGCCGGCCGACCGCGGCGCGGTCGGTGGTCTGCACCAGTTGCACCGCGTCGGGCGGCAGGCCAGCTTCGGCCAGCGCCTGCTGCACCAGGTCGGCCAGCGCGCGGTTGGACTGCAGCGCCTCGGAGCCGCCGCGCAGGATGCAGGCGTTGCCGCTCTTGATCGCCAGCGACGCGGCTTCGATCGTCACGTTCGGCCGGCTCTCGTAGATCATGCCGAACACGCCCAGCGGCACGCGCATGCGCCCCACGGCGATGCCGCTCGGGCGGCGCTTGAGTTCGGTGATCTCGCCCACCGGGTCGGGCATCGCGGCGATCTGTTCGCAGCCTTCGGCCACGGTGTCGATCGCCTGCGGCGTCAGCTTCAGCCGGTCGATCAGCGGCTCGGCCAGGCCGGCGGCGCGCGCCGCCTGCAAGTCGCGCTCGTTGGCCGTGCGCAGCGCCGCGGTCTGCGCGCGCAGCCGCGCCGCCAGGGCGCGCAGCGCGTCGTCTTTCGCCGCGGTGGGCGCGGCCGCCATTGCGGTCGCGGCCGCACGGGCGGCCACACCGACATGGGCCATGTAGGCGCTGATGTCGCTCGGATCCATCGCGCCGATTGTCCCACCGGGCGGACGATCGGGCTGCGCCCGGGCCTGCCCGCCGCCTCGCCCCGCGCCGGTGCGGATGCCGCTGCGGCGTCAACCGGCCCAGGCGGCCAGCGCCAGCCACAGCGGCGCCGTCAGCGCGAAGGCGAAGGTGCTGAGCACGATCGCCGCCGTCGCCTCGGCCTCGCGCGTGGCGTAGCGCTGCGCGAACAGCAGCGCATTGCTGCCGGTGGGCAGCGCGGCCATCATCGCCAGCACCGCCAGCGGCGTGCCGGTGACGCCGAAGGCCAGGCGCGCCGCCAGCAGCACCACCGCCGGCAGCAGCAGCAGCTTGAGCAGGCCGAGCTCGACCGCGCCGCGCAGTTGCCCGCGCAGGCCCCAGCTCTCGAGCGACACGCCGATCAGCACCAGGCACACCGGCACCACCGCGGCGGCGAGCATCGCCAGCGTCTGGTCGGCCACCGCCGGCAGCGGCCAGCCGGCGAGGTTCCAGCATAGGCCGAGCAGCACCGGCAGCACGACCGGGTGGATCAGCGCGTTGCGCACGGTGCTGCGCAGCGTGTCCCAATGCGCCTGGCTGCCGGCGGCGCGCGCCAGGTCGAGCTCGACCAGCACCGTCAGCAGCGTCAGCATCACCAGCCCGTGCAGGCTGACCAGCGCGATGTGCAGCGCGAGGCCGGCTTCGCCGAACACCGCCGCGGCGATCGGGATGCCGAGCTGCACCGCATTGCCGTAGGTCGCGGCGATGGTGCGCGTGGCCGGCGTGGCCGCATGCGCCGCAGCCGTGCGGCGCTGCCGTGCGTAGATCGCGAGCAGCACGCCGATCGCCGGCACGAAGTACGCGGCCAGCGTCGGCCACGGCATCCGCGCCAGATCGATGCGCGCCATCGTGCGGAACAGCAGCGCCGGCACGAACAGGTAGAAGGCGGCGTTGGACAGCACCCGCGCCGGGTCGCCGCCGCCGGGCGCACCCAGCCAGCGGCGGCGCGACGCGAACCAGCCGATCGCCACCGTCGCGAAGATGCCCAGCAGCTTGGCGAAGACGGCGGCGTTCATCGGCTGCGGCTCAGCGCCTGTCGTGCGGCGCGCGGCCGGCAGCAGGCGCGTCGCCCAGCACCTGCCGCAGCCAGGCCGCGACCACGGCGGGCGGTGCCGCGATCGCGATCGTCTTGCGCCGCGACGCGGCGCCGCGCAGCAGCGTGAACGCGCGCCGCGGCAGGCCGAGCTCGGCGCTCAGCCAGCCGAGCAGTGCGTCGTTGGCCTTGCCGTCCACCGGCGGCGCGTGCAGCCGCACGCGCAGCGCGCCGTCGTGCAGGCCGTCGGCGCCGGTGCGGCGGGCGCCGGGCACTGCGGCCACGTCGAGCACCGCGCCCGCGCCTTGTGGCCGCAGGCAGGGCCAGGGCGGCGCGGCGGGATGCGCCACGAACGGTCAGCCCGGGCCTTTGGCAGCCGCCTTGCGCGCGGGCGCCTTGCGTGCCGGTGCCTTGCGTGCCGGCGCCTTGGCGCTCGCGGCCGGTGCGGCCTGCGCGTCGGCCGCCGGCGCTGCCCGGCCAGCCGCCGCGCCGCGCGCCGGCCGCGGCTCGAACTCGAAGCCGACCTTGCCCGCCTTCGGGTCGTACACCAGGAAGGCCTTGAACTTGCGCCGCGTCTTGTTGGACACGAAGCCGTCGAGCAGCGCGGTGCGGCCTTCGGCCAGCAGCCGGCTCATCTGCTCGCGCGCCACCGGCTGCTGCAGGATGATCTTGCCGCTCTTGAAGTCGCAGCCCGGCTGCGGGCCGACCGCGCGCTCGCACACGTAGGACGTGCCGTGCTCGTAGACGGCGGCGCCGCACTTCGGGCACTTGCCCAGGCTCTCCTGGTCGGCGAAGTCCACCGGCTCGCCCGATTCGGCCGCGCGCCGCGCGTCTTCGCCGAAGTCGAACTCGAGCTTCCAGTTGCCGAGCTCGTCGTCGTGGGCCAGCCGCAACTCGGCCGTGAAGGGCCAGCCGGCCTTCGAGCGGAAGCCGTCGAGCGGGCCGATGCGCTTGTCGCGCAGGAAGGCCTCGACCTCGGCCAGCTCGAAGTTGCGCCCGCCCGGCGCCTTGCCGATCGAGAAGCCGCAGCCCTCGCCGCTGCCGGCCGCGCCGGTGCAGGCGAAGCGGCGGTAGTTCTCCTTGACCACGCCGCCGCACTTCGGGCAGGGCGCGGCCAGCGTCGCGTAGTCGCCGGGGATCGTGTCGCGGTCGTACTCCTTGGCCTTGCGCACGATGCGCTCGGCCATCCGTGCGATCTCGGCCATGAACGCGGCGCGCTCGAGCCGGCCGTGCTCCATCTCGGCGAGCTTGAACTCCCAGGCACCGGTGAGCTCGGGCCGGGTCAGGTCCTCGACGTCGAGCCCGCGCAGCAGCGTCATCAGCTGGAAGGCCTTGGCGGTGGGCACCAGCTCGCGGCCGTCGCGCAGCAGGTACTTCTCGAGGATCAGCCCCTCGATGATCGCGGCGCGCGTGGCCGGCGTGCCCAGGCCCTTGTCGTGCATGGCCGCGCGCAGCTCGTCGTCGTCGATCAGCTTGCCCGCGCCTTCCATCGCCGCCAGCAGCGTGGCTTCGGTGTAGCGCGCCGGCGGCTTGGTGCGCAGGCCGACCGCGTCGGCCGATTCGGTGCGCACGGCCTCGCCCGCCGCCACCGGCACCAGGTTCGCGTCTTCCTCCTGCGCCTCGCGGCCGTAGACGGCGAGCCAGCCCGGGTTGACGAGCACCTTGCCGTTGGTCTGGAAGCGGTGCTCGCGGCCTTCGGCCTGCACGGTCGAGATGCGCGTGGTCACCAGGAATTCGGCCGCCGGGAAGAACACCGCCAGGAAGCGCTTGAGCACCAGGTCGTACAGCTTCGCCTCGGCCTCGCTCAGGCTCTTCGGCGCCTGCAGCGTCGGGATGATCGCGAAGTGGTCCGACACCTTCGCGTTGTCGAACACGCGCTTGGTCGGCTTCACCCAGCCCTCGTCCAGCGCGCGCTGCGCGTGCGCGGCCAGCGGCCGCAGCGGCGCCGGCAGATCGTCGGCGGCGACCATCGCGAAGGTCTTCTTCACCACGCCCAGGTAGTCCTCGGGCAGGTGGCGCGAATCGGTACGCGGGTAGGTCAGCACCTTGTGCTTCTCGTACAGCGCCTGCGCCAGCGCCAGCGTGGTCTTGGCGGAGAAGCCGAAGCGCGAGTTGGCCTCGCGCTGCAGCGTCGTCAGGTCGTACAGCGCCGGGCAGCTCGAGCTGCTGGGCTTGGATTCCTCGCTGACGCCGGCGGGCCGGCCGCGCACCGCGGCCGCGATCGCCTGCGCCGCGGCTTCGTCCCACAGGCGGTCGGCGCGCTGCTCCGGGTCGTCGGGGTTCTTCTTGAAGGCCGGGTCGAACCACTTGCCGTCGTACTGGCCGGCCTGCGCGTCGAAGACGGCGCGGATCTCCCAGTAGTCGCGCGCCACGTGGCGGCGGATCTTCTCCTCGCGCTCGACCACGATCGACAGCGTGGGCGTCTGCACCCGCCCGACGGTGGTCAGGAAGAAACCGCCGTCGCGCGAATTGAACGCGGTCATCGCGCGCGTGCCGTTGATGCCCACCAGCCAGTCGGCCTCGGATCGGCTGCGCGCCGCGTCGGCCAGGCCCTGCATCTGGGCGTCGCTGCGCAGCCGCTCGAAGGCGTCGCGGATCGCCTGCGGCGTCATGCTTTGCAGCCACAGCCGCTCGATCGGCTTGCCCAGGTCGTGCTTGGCGCCGGCCGCGTACTGCACGATCAGCCGGAAGATCAGCTCGCCTTCGCGCCCGGCGTCGCAGGCGTTGACGATCCGGTCCACGTCCTTGCGTTTGAGTTGCTTGACCACTGCGTTCAGCCGCGACTTGCCCTTGTCGATCGGCGCCAGGTCGAAGTGCGGCGGCACCACCGGCAGGTGCGCGAAGCTCCACTTGCCGCGCTTGACGTCGTACGCCTCCGGCGCCTTGATCTCGACCAGGTGGCCGACCGCCGAGGTCACGACGTAGGCGTCGTTCTCGAAGTGGTCGGCGTGCTTGTCGAACTTGCCGGCGGCCGGCGTGAGCGCGCGCACGATGTCCTGCGCCACGCTCGGCTTCTCCGCGATGATGACCGTCTTGCCCATGGAACCCTTGCATTCGTCGTTCGGCGCGGCGCGCGCGGCCCGTCCAGGGCCTGCCTACAATCGCCGCCTTCGCGCGCGCATGCACGCGCGCGCCCACGATTCAATGTACCCAATGCCGATGCGCAAGCCCGCCGCTGCCCCGAAGTCCAAGCCGGCTGCGCGCAGCCGCCGCATCCAGGTGCGCAAGAGCGGCGTGCACGGCAAGGGCGTGTTCGCGGTCGTGCCGATCGCCGCCGGCGAGACGGTGATCGAATACACCGGCGAGATCATCAGCTGGCAAGAGGCGCTGCGTCGCCACCCGCACGACCCGGCGCAGCCCAACCACACCTTCTACTTCCACATCGACGACGAGCACGTGATCGACGGCGCCGTCACCGGCAACGCGGCGCGCTGGATCAACCATGCCTGCGACACCAACTGCGAGGCCGACGAGGACGGCGGGCGCGTCTTCATCAGGGCGCTGCGCGACATCGCGCCGGGCGAGGAGCTGTTCTACGACTACGGCCTGGTGATCGACGAGCGCATGACGGCGAAGCTGAAGAAGGAATTCGCGTGCTTCTGCGGCAGCCCGCGCTGCCGCGGCACGATGCTGGCGCCCAGGCGGCGCTGACCCCGATGACCCAGGGGCGCGGCCTACCGGCGGGCGATGCGCCCGCGCCGCCCGCGCGCCGCCCGGACTGGGGCGTGCAGGCGCACTGGCCGGCCCTGGCGGCCCTGCTGCCGGGGCTGGATGTCGAGGTGCTGGCCAGCGTCGGCTCGACCAACACCGTGCTGCTCGAGCGGCTGCGCACCGTCGATGCGCGCCGCGGTGCCGGCACCGCGTTGGGCCGCCGCAGCGGCGACCGCAACCCCTGCCTGCTGGTCGCCGAGCGCCAGACCGCCGGCCGCGGCCGCCGCGGCCGCAGCTGGCAATCGGCTCCGGGCGCGTCGCTGACCTTCTCGCTCGCGCTGCCGCTGGCGCCGGCTTCGTGGTCGGGGCTGTCGCTGGCGGTCGGCGCCGCGCTTGCCGACGCACTCGACCCGCCGGCCGGCAGCGTGCCGCCGCGGATCGGCTTGAAATGGCCGAACGACCTGTGGCTGGCCGACGCTCCCGGCCGCGGCCGCAAGCTCGGCGGCGTGCTGATCGAGACCGCGCCGGTCGAAGGCGCGCGCGTGGCGGTGATCGGCGTGGGCCTGAACGTGCAGCCGCTGCCGGATGCGGCCGGCTTCGCCACCGGTTATGGCTGCCTGCTGGAACTGCTGCCCGGCATCGATGCGCCCGCGGTGCTGTGGCGCGTGGCCTTGCCGCTGGCGCAGGCGCTGCGGCGCTTCGAGCGCGAGGGTTTCGCGGCCTTCGCTGCGGCCTATGGCCGGCGCGATCTGCTGGCCGGCCAGACGGTGCGCACCACCGATCCGGCGGTGCCCGAGGGCCTGGCCGAAGGCGTGGACGGCGACGGTGCGCTGCGCGTGCGTGCGGGCGGCGTGCTGCACAAGCTGGTCGGCGGCGAAGTCAGCGTGCGCCCCGCGGGTGGCTGATGAGTTCCGCGGCTTCACTGTCGGCTCTCGACCCGCGGCGGTGTTTCGCCGCTGCGCCGAAAACAGTCCTCGTTCGACTGCGAAAACGTGGCGCACGGGGCCGCCGACGGGGTGGCCAACTCCGTTCAGCCAAATTCTTATTCACTCCGTTGGCCACCCCGCCGTCGGCCCGGGCGGTGGTACGCCGAGACCGCTGTTCGCGCGCTGCTCGACGCAGTGGGTGTTTGCTGAAGAAGCGCGCTGGCGGTGCCGGCAAAGCCGACGAGGGGGTGGCCGGCGGAGTGAAAGCGCGCAGCGCTTCGGTGAAGGCTCATATCGCGCAGCGATGTGATGCCGGAGCCAATAAGAATTTGGCTGAACGCAGCCGGCCACCCCCTCGGCGGCTTTGCCTCAACGGCCTCGAAACGCAACGAAGAACAGCAGACGTTCCGAGAGGCAGGACAGGGCCGAAACCGGCCCTCGGCCGTTCGGCGTTTCGTACGCGGCGGAGCTGCTGACATGCGCTGGCTGGTGCTGCTGCTGGTGCTGGCCAACCTGGCCTTCTTCGCGCTTTCCCAAGGTTGGCTCGCGCCGCTGGCGGTGCTGTCCACCAGCGCGCAGCGCGAACCGCAGCGGCTGGCCGCACAGGTGCAGCCGCAGGCGCTGCGCATCGTCGCGACGGGCGCCGCCACGGCCGCGGCAGCTTCGGCCGCCACAGCCGCTGCCGCCGCCGCGGCCGCAGCGACGTCGGACGCGGCACCGGCCACGGCCGGCTCGAACGAGGATTGAGCGCCGCGGCGCCGGCTTCAGTCTCGCCGGCGCAAGGCCAGCACCGCCGCGGCCAGCCCCAGCAGCGCTGCAGCGCCGAAGGCACCGCCGCCGCCGCCATCCGCGGGCTGCCCCGGATCGGGCGGCGCGTCGGCGGCGCGCACCACGATCGGCTGCTGCACGGCGGCGCTGCGGCCCTGGTCGTCGGTGACGCTCAGGCTGACGGTGGCGGTGCCTTCGGCCAGCGCCGGCAGCGTGACATCGGCGGCCGCCGGGTTGCCGCCCAGCGCGCCGACGGCGCCGCCGTCGGCGACCAGCGCCCAGGCCTGGCCTGCAAGGGCCGCGCCCACGCCCGGCAGGCTGCCGGCGGCGCTCAGCCGGATCGTGTCGCCGACCCTGGGCGAGGCCGGGTCCAGCGTGATGCGCGGCAGCACGCCGTCGGCCGCGGCCACCGCGGCGGCGGCGTCGAGCATGCCGGCGCCGCACAGTCCGGTGCGGCAATAGCACTGCAGCTGGTCGCTGCCGTCGGGCGGCCGGCACAGGCCGACGGCCTGGCCGTTTTCGTCGGTGCCGGCGCCGCTGGTCGGGAAGGGCCGCGCGCTGGCCTGCACCAACCGCCGCAGTTCCTCGGGCAACAGCTGCGGCCGCGCCGACGCCATCAGCGCCAGGCTGCCGGCGACGATCGGCGCGGCGAAGCTGGTGCCGGCGCTGTAGTCGTACGAATCGGTCCAGATCGAGCCGCCGGCGTCGGGCCGCTGCAGCCCGCTGTTGCTGGTGCTGAGGATCGGGTACAGGCAGGGCTCGTTCGCGCCCAGGTTGACGCAGTTGCCGGCCGGGGCGGCGATCGCGATCTGCGGGCCCAGGTCGGAGTAGCCGACCTTGGTGCCGGCGTGGCGCAGCCCGGCCACGGCGATCACGCCGTCGCAGTTGGCCGGCAGCTCCACCGCGTGGCCGGCGCTGTTGCCGGCGGCGGCGACCACGGCGACGCCGGCGGCCTGCAGCTCGCGCAGCACCGCCGGGTAGCCGGTGGCGGCGCAACTGCCGCTGCCGCCCAGGCTCAGGTTCAGGATGCGCGCCGGGTTCGGGTTGCGCGGCACGCCGGGCACGTCCAGCCCAGCGGCCCAGCGCATGCCGGCGAGGATGTCGGAATCCCAGCCGCCGCACTTGCCGAGCACGCGCACCGGCAGGATGCGCACGCCGTAGGCCGTTCCGGCCATGCCCAGGCCGTTGTTGGCGACCGCGCCGACCAGGCCCGCGACCTGGGTGCCGTGCCACGAGCTGGGCGAGACGCCGCAGCCCTCGAAAGGGCCGCCGCGCTTGGTGTTCTCGGCCGACGTGATCCAGTCGCCCGCATCGCTGGCGTCCGGGTCGCGGCCGTCGCCGTCGTTGGCGGTGGCGACGTCGGCGATGAAGTCGTAGCCGGGCAGCACCGCGCCGGCCAGATCCAGGTGGCCGGCGAGCACGCCGGTGTCGACCACCGCCACCACCACCGACGCGCTGCCGGTGACGCGGTCCCACGCGGCCTGCGCATTGACCGCCGAACGCAGCTCGCCCGCCGGCGCGCGCAGGTACCACTGGCCGACGGCCGGGCCGCGGCCGTCGGCCGGCCCGGCCGCGAACAGCGGGTCGTTGGGCAGCGCCAGCGCGCGCCGGCGCTGGTCGACCACCGCCGATTCCACCTGCGGATGGGCCGCCAGCCGGCGCGCCAGCGTCGCCGCGTCCAGCCCGGGCGCGCTCAGCACCTGGCTGCGCTCACTGATCGCGGCGCCGGCCGTGAGCGCGGTGCCGGCCGCCTCGGCCAGCGCACGCGCGCGGCGCTGCGCGGCTTCGGCCACCAGCAGCGCCGAGCGCTGCCGCGGCGTCAGCGGCGTCTCGCGCAGCAGCTCGGCATCGGGCTTCAGGGTGACGATCACCCGCGCCGCTGCCGGTGCGTCGGCTGCGTGCGCCGGCAGCACGGCAGCGGCCGCCAGCAGCAGCAGGCCGAGCCGGCGGCCGATCCGCGGGGCTGTTGTCCGCTTCGGGCCGGCGCGGCGCGTCATGGGCGCTGCCTCAGCGCCCGGCGATCACGCGGGCCATCTCCAGCACCTTGCAGGAGTAGCCCCATTCGTTGTCGTACCAGGCGACGACCTTGACGAAGGTCTTGTCCAGCGCGATGCCGGCATCGGCGTCGAACACGCTGGTGCAGCTCTCGCCGCGGAAGTCGGTGGCGACCACCTTGTCCTCGGTGTAGGCGAGCACGCCGCGCATGCTGCCTTCGGCCGCGGCCTTCATCGCCGCGCAGATCTCCTCGTAGCTCGCCTCCTTGGCCAGCTCGACCGTCAGGTCGACCACCGACACGTTGGAAGTCGGCACGCGGAACGACATGCCGGTGAGCTTCTTGTTCAGCTCGGGGATCACCCGGCCCACCGCCTTGGCGGCGCCGGTGGAGCTGGGGATGATGTTCTCGAGGATGCCGCGGCCGCCGCGCCAATCCTTGTTGCTCGGGCCGTCCACCGTCTTCTGCGTGGCGGTGGCCGCGTGCACCGTGGTCATCAGCCCGCGCTTGATGCCCCAGGTGTCGTGCAGCACCTTGGCCACCGGCGCCAGGCAGTTGGTGGTGCAGCTGGCGTTGCTGATGATCGCCTCGCCCGCGTACTTGGCGTGGTTGACGCCGTACACGAACATCGGCGTGTCGTCCTTGCTCGGCGCCGACATGATCACCTTCTTCGCGCCCGCCGCCAGGTGCTTGCGCGCGCCGGCGTCGTCGAGGAACAGGCCGGTCGACTCGATGACGATGTCGGCGCCGACCTCGCCCCACTTCAGCGCGGCCGGGTCCTTCTCGGCGGTCAGCCGCGTGCGGCGGCCGTTGACGATCAGCGTCGAGCCCTCGACCTTCACGTCGCCGCGGAAGCGGCCGTGCACGCTGTCGTACTTCAGCATGTAGGCCAGGTACTCGGGCTCGAGCAGGTCGTTGATGCCGACGATCTCGATGTCGTCGAAGTGCTTGGCCGCCGCGCGGAACACCATCCGCCCGATGCGCCCGAAACCATTGATGCCGATCTTGATGGCCATCGCCAGACTCCTTGAAGGAATGAAGAAATCGTATCGCCGCGCCGCTCAGCGGCCGAGCACGGTGCGCACCGTGGCCGCGAGATCCTGCGCGGTGAGGTGGAAGGCTTCGAACAGCTGCGGCCCGGGGGCGCTCTCGCCGAAGCGGTCGACGCCCAGCACCGCTGCGCAGCCGTACTTCCACCAGCCGGCGGTGACGCCGGCCTCGACCGCGATGCGCGGCAGCTTCGGCGGCAGCACCGCCAGCTGGTACTTGCGGTCCTGGCGGTCGAACACGCTGGTGCTGGGCATGCTGACCACGCGCACGCCGATGCGCTCGGCCGCGAGCAGCTCGCGCGCCTGCAGCGCCAGCGCCACCTCGCTGCCGGTGGCGATGATCAGCGCGCGCGCGCGCCCCGGGGCTTCGGCCAGCACGTAGGCGCCGCGCGCGATCTGCTCGGCCGCCGCCTTGGACACCGCCGGCAGGTTCTGGCGGCTGAGCAGCAGCGCGCTCGGCCGGTGGGCTTCGCGCAGCGCGCAGGCCCAGGCGACGGCGGTTTCGGCGGTGTCGGCCGGGCGCCAGACCTCGAGGTTCGGGATCAGCCTCAGCGCGGCCGCGTGCTCGACGCTCTGGTGGGTCGGGCCGTCTTCGCCCAGGCCGATCGAATCGTGCGTGAACGCGTACACCACGCGCCGGCGCATCAGCGCGGCCATGCGCACGGCGTTGCGGCAGTAGTCGCTGAACACCAGGAAGGTGCCGCCGTAGGGGATGAAGCCGCCGTGCAGCGCGATGCCGTTCATCACCGCGGCCATGCCGAACTCGCGCACGCCGTAGTTGATGTGGCGGCCGCCGTTGGAGGCGCCGTCGTCGCCGAAACGCAGCGCCGGCGTCGAGCTGGTGTTCGTCAGGTTCGAGCCGGTCAGGTCGGCCGAGCCGCCGAGCATCTCGGGCAGGGCCCGGGTGAAGGCCTCGAGCGCGATCTGGCTGGCCTTGCGCGTGGCGACGGTCTCGGCCTTGGCCTGCGCGCTGTGCAGCGCCTGCGCGGCCACCGCGTCGAAGTCGGCGGGCAGCGCGCCCGCCATGCGCCGCAGCAGCTCGGCCGCCAGCTCCGGGTGCGCGGCCCGGTAGCCGTCGAAACCCTGCTGCCACGTGCGCTGCGCCGCCGCGCCGCGCGCGCGGTGGTCCCACAGCGCGTAGACCGCGTCGGGGATCACGAAGGGCGGCTCGCTCCAGCCGATCGCCGCGCGCGTGGCCGCGACTTCGTCGACGCCCAGCGCCTCGCCGTGCGCCTTGGCGCTGCCGGCGCGGTGCGGCGAGCCCTGGCCGATCACGGTGCGGCAGATCACGAGCGTGGGCGCATCGGCCGACTGGCGCGCCTGCGCGATCGCCGCATCGACCGCGTCGGCGTCGTGGCCGTCGATCGGCCCGATCACCTGCCAGCCGCAGGCTTCGAAGCGCTGGTGCACGTTGTCGATGAACCAGGGCTTGACCGGGCCGTCGATGCTGATGCCGTTGTCGTCGTACAGCGCCACCAGCTTGTTCAGCCGCCAGGCGCCGGCCAGCGCCGCCGCCTCGTGGCTGATGCCTTCCATCATGCAGCCGTCGCCCATGAACACGTAGGTGTGGTGGTCGACGACCGCGTGTCCGGGCCGGTTGAACTCGTGCGCGAGCAGCTTCTCGGCCAGCGCCATGCCCACCGCGTTGGCGAAGCCCTGACCGAGCGGGCCGGTGGTGGTCTCGATGCCGGGCGTGACGTCCACTTCCGGGTGCCCCGGCGTCCTGCTGTGCAGCTGGCGGAAGCGCTTCAGCTCGTCGATCGGCAGATCGAAGCCCGTCAGGTGCAGCAGCGCGTACTGCAGCATCGACGCATGGCCGTTGCTGAGCACGAAGCGGTCGCGGTCGGGCCAGTGCGGGTCGGCCGGGTTGAACTTCAGGTGCCGGTCCCACAGCGCGACCGCCATATCGGCCATGCCCATCGGCGCGCCCGGGTGGCCCGAGTTCGCCTGCTGCACGGCGTCCATCGCCAAGGCACGGATGGCGTTGGCCATCCGCGTGCTGTCGTCAGGGGTGTGGGCTGCCATGGCATGCGGGCCCGTCGCGGGCGCGCAGGGCCGGAACTCAGCGAAACGGCGATTTTAGGCGGTGCACCGACGCCGCCCCGTTGACGGCCGGCAAGCCCGCGGAGCGCAGCGTCCGCGACCCGGGCGGCGCCTACACTCACCGGCCATGAAGGCGCTGATCCTGGCCGCCGGGCGCGGCGAGCGCATGCGGCCGCTGACCGACACCACCCCGAAGCCGCTGCTGCCGGTGCGCGGCAAGCCGTTGATCGTCTGGCACCTCGAGGCGCTGGCGCGCGCCGGCGTGCGCGACGTGGTGGTCAACACCGCGTGGCTCGAAGAGCGCTTCCCGGCGCTGCTGGGCGACGGCGCGCAGTTCGGCCTGGCGATCCGCTACTCGACCGAAGGCCGCGACCACGGCGGCGCGCTCGACACCGCCGGCGGCATCGCCAAGGCGCTGCCGTGGCTGGGCGACGCGTTCTGGCTGGTCTCGGCCGACCTCTTCATGCCCGGCTTCGGCTTCGACCCGGCAGCGGCGGCGCGCTTTGCGGCGCAGCCGCAGCGGCAGGCCCACCTGTGGCTGGTGCCCAACCCCGAGTTCCACCCGCAGGGCGACTTCGGCCTCGATGCCGACGGCTGCGCGCTGGCCGACGCCGCCGGGCCCGACGGCCGGCGCTGGACCTTTGCCGGCGTCGCGCTGCTGCGCGCCGGGCTGTGCGCGCACCTGCAGCCGGGCACGCATGCGCCGCTGGGCCCGCTGCTGCGCGCGGCGATGCACGAGCGCCGGGTCAGTGCCGAAGTCTGGCCGGGCGAATGGCACAACGTCGGCACGCCGGCACAGTGGCAGGCGCTGCAATGAAGACGCCCACGCTCCCAGGAAGCTCTACGCAGCCTGGCGCTTCTTCGAGATCGCCCGCAGCGCCGGGGCACTGCCGGCATGCCGCCAGCGACAGGCGCGGCAAGCCGGCGCGGCCCGGCGCTTGCGCGACGGCCAGGGGGCACGCATGACGGCTGCACGGACGCCGGGCGCGACCGAGCTGCGCATCGCGGTGGTCGGCGCGGGCCCGGTCGGGCTGGCGCTGGCGCTGCTGGCGGCCGGCACGCTGCCGCACGCGCGCATCAGCCTGTTCGACCGCCGCGACGCCGCCGCCGACGCGGCGGGCGACGCGCGCACGCTGGCGCTGGCGCTGGGCAGCGTGCAACTGCTGCAGCGCCTGGGTTGCTGGCCGGCGGCGCAGGCACAGCCGATCGCCGAGGTGCAGGTGTCGCAAGCCGACGGCCCCGGGCCGCTGGCCGGCGCCGAGTTGCGCATCCGCGCCGACGACGAGGGGGTGCCGATGCTCGGCGCGGTGCTGCGCTACGGCGAGCTGGTGGCGCCGCTGCAGCGCGCGTGGCTGGCCGCTGCTGCGCGCGACCCGTCGCGGCTGACGAGCCGCTTCGGCTGCGCGGTGCGGGCGATCGAGCCGCTGCCCGATGGGGTCGATCTCGACACCGGCAGCGTCGAGCGCTTCGACCTGGCGGTGGTGGCCGAAGGCGGCGTGTACGGGCAGCAGGCGCGCAAGGCGCTGGCCAGTGATTACGGCCAGTCGGCCTGGGTCGGCACCGCCACGCTGCACGGCGGCACGCCGGGGCTCGCGGTCGAGCGCTTCACGCGCGACGGCCCGGTCGCGCTGCTGCCGCTCAAGCCCGCGGCGCCGGCCGGTGCCGCGGTGCCGGCAGCGCTGGTGTGGTGCGTGCAGGGTGCGGCCGATCCGGTGCGCGGCCTGGGCGATGCGGCGCGCATCGACGCCCTGAACCGCCTGCTGCCGGCCGCGGCCGGGCGGGTGGTCGCGCTCACGCCGCTGAAGGACTTTGCGCTCGGGCTGAACGCCGAGCGCCGGCTGGTCGTCGGCCGCAGCGTGCGCATCGGCAACGCGGCGCAGACGCTGCACCCGGTGGCCGGCCAGGGGACGAACCTGGGGCTGCGCGACGCCTTCGAGCTGGTCGAGGTGCTGCGCCGCGAGCCCGATGTCGACCGTGCGCTGCGCCGCATCGAGCGGCTGCGCGCGCCCGACCGCTGGAGCACGATCGCCACCACCGACTTCCTGGCGCGCAGCTTCACCTGGCGCGTGCCGGGGCTCGGGGCCGCGCGCGCACTGGGCCTGGCGGCGCTGCAGGCAGCCGGGCCGTTGCGGTCGCGGCTGGCGCGGCAGATGATGTTCGGCACGCGGCTGTGAGCCCGTCGGACTGCACAATGCGCGCCATCCGTTGACGACTCCGAGTGCGCCGATGTCGCGAAGCCTGTCCCTGTTCCCCACGACGGCACTGCTGGCTGCCGCGCTGCTCGCCGGCTGCGCGGCGCCGCGGATGGACGCGCAATGGTCGAACCCCCAATCCAAGGGGACGAACCTCAGCGGCCAGACGGTGCTGGTGGCCTGCCAGGCGCGCGAGCTGGCGGTGCAGGCGGTGTGCGAAGAGCAGTTTGCACGCCAGCTGGCGGCGCGCGGCGCGCGGCCCTTGCAGTTCACGGCGATCGAGGCCGGCGCGGCGCCGACCCGCGAATCGGTCGAGGCCGCCGCGCGCAAGGCCGCAGCCGGCTACGTGTGGCGCACGACGCTGAGCACCTCGGTGCCGGCCGTCAGCACCGGCCCGACGATCGGTATCGGCGTCGGCGGCGGCGGCTATCGCGGCGGTGCGGCCGGCGGCGTGTCGTTCCCGATCGGCGGCGCCACGGTCAGCGAGGCCTACGCCGCCGACAGCGCGCTCCACGAGACGGCCACCGGCCGGCTGCTGTGGAGCGGCCGCGCGAGCAGCCCGACGGGCGGCAACGCGACGACGCAGCTGGGCGATCTGGCGCGCGTCAGCGTCGAGGCGCTGCAGGCCGACGGGCTGCTCCAGCCCGCCAGCGGCCCTACGTGATCACGTCCGGCGCGGCCCGCCCGGTGCGCGCGCGCAGCGCCGTCAGCGCCTCGGCCGCGTCGATCAGCGGCTGCAGCGCCGCCTGCGCATCGATGCCGTGGCGCGCGGGGTCGGGCTCGTAGCGCTCGAGGTACAGCCGCAGCGTCGCGCCTTCGGTGCCGGTGCCCGACAGCCGCAGCACCAGCCGCGAGCCGTCGGCGAAGAACACCCGCAGCCCCTGGCCGCGGCTGACCGAGCCGTCGACCGGGTCGGTGTAGGCGAAGTCGTCGGCGCGGCTGACCGCGAGCCCCGCCGCGCTGCGGCCCGGCAGCGCGGGCAACTCGGCGTGCAGCCCGGCGACGATCTGCTGCGCGACGGCCGCGTCCACGGCCTCGTAGTCGTGGCGCGAATAGACGTTGCGGCCGAAGCGCCGCCAGTGCGCGCGCACGATCGCCTCGACCGATTCGCCGCGCACCGCCAGCAGGTTCAGCCAGAACAGCACCGCCCACAGCCCGTCCTTCTCGCGCACGTGGTCCGAGCCGGTGCCGGCGCTCTCTTCGCCGCACAGCGTGCACAGGCCGGCGTCGAGCAGGTTGCCGAAGAACTTCCAGCCGGTGGGCGTCTCGTGGCAGGGGATGCCCAGCGCCTGCGCGACGCGGTCGACCGCGGCGCTGGTGGGCATCGACCGCGCCACGCCTTTCAAGCCCGCGGCGTAGCCCGGCACCAGCGTCGCGTTGGCGGCGAGCACCGCCAGACTGTCGCTGGGCGTGACGATGAAGCGCGCGCCGACGATCATGTTGCGGTCGCCGTCGCCGTCGCTCGCGGCGCCGAAGTCGGGCGCGTCGGCGCCGTTCATGCGCGCCAGCAGTTCGGTCGCCCACACCGGGTTCGGGTCGGGGTGGCCGCCGCCGAAGTCGGGCAGCGGGCGCGCGTTGATCACGCTGCCGGTGGGTGCGCCCAGCTGGTGCTCGAGGATCTCGGTGGCGTAGGGCCCGGTGATCGCGTGCATCGCGTCGAAGCAGATGCGAAAGCCGGGCCGCGCGAGCAGCGCGCGCAGCCGGTCGAAGTCGAACAGCCGCTGCATCAGGCGCGCGTAGCTCGCCACCGGATCGACGATCTCGATCGCCATCGCGCCGAGCGTGGCCGCGCCGATGCGGCCGAGGTCGACGTCGACGTCGTCCTCCAGCGTCAGCCGGCGGTCGATCGCCAGCGTGCGCTGGTGGACGGCCGCGGTCACCGCCTCGGGCGCGGGGCCGCCGTTGCCGATGTTGTACTTGATGCCGAAGTCGCCGTCGGGGCCGCCGGGGTTGTGGCTGGCCGACAGGATCAGCCCGCCGAAGGCGCCGCGGCTGCGGATCAGCTCGCTCGCCGCCGGCGTGGACAGCAACCCGTCGCGGCCGACGATCATGCGGCCGACGCCGTTGGCGGCGGCCATGCGCAGGATGATCTGGATCGCGCGGTCGTTGAAGAAGCGGCCGTCGCCGCCGAGCACCAGCGTGCTGCCGGCCAGCCCGGGCAGCACGTCGAACACCGACTGCACGAAGTTCTCGAGGTAGCCGGGTTCGCGGAACACCGCGACCTTCTTGCGCAGCCCGGAGGTGCCGGGCTGCTGGCCTTCGATCGGCCGGGTGGCGACGGTCTTCACGCGCATCGCGCCGCCTCGTCAAGTCATCGGGCCGCAGGCCGGCAGCAGTGCGCGCGGCGCCGCGGCAGGTTCAACGTGGGCTGGTGCGATGTGCGCCGGTGCGGCGTGGGCCGATCATGCGCACGCGCGCAGACGGGTCGGCTTCAAGCCGCCAGCTCCGACAGCCCCAGGCACTTGTTGCACTTGCCAAGGCCAGGCAGGCGCGGATCGGGCTTGCCGTCGCCGGTCTTGAAGTTGGCCTGGCAACGGCGGCACACGTACATCTTCGAGCTCGACATCATCGGCTTGGCGCCGGGCCCGGTGGACGGCCGGGCTGCCGAGTACTCGGCCTGCGTCTGGCGCAGTCGGGTGCCGTCTGGAGCGGTGACAGGAACAGAGGATCGTCTGGTGGCCATGTGCACATTCCCCGAGTAAACGGAGATTTTAGCCCAGCCGTCAAATCCGCCGGTGTCGCAAGGCCGGCAGGCGCGCGCGCACGTCGGCCATCGCGGCGGCGTCGAACCCGGCCACGACCACACCGTCGCCTTCGGCGCGCAGCGCCAGCACTTGGCCCCAGGGGTCGGCGATCAGGCTGTGGCCCCAGGTGCGCCGGCCGTTCTCGTGGCGGCCGCCTTGCGCCGCGGCCACCACGTAGCACTGGTTCTCGACGGCGCGTGCGCGCAGCAGCAGCTCCCAGTGCGCCTGGCCGGTGGTGTAGGTGAAGGCCGCGGGCACGCTGAGCACGTCGCAGGGCGGGCGCATCAGTGCACGGTACAGCTCCGGGAAGCGCAGGTCGTAGCACACGCTCAGGCCGACGCGCAGCGCGCCGGCCTGCACCGCGACCGGCTCGCTGCCGGCTTCGAGCACGCGGCCCTCGTCGTACTGCTCGCCGGCCGCCGCGAACGCGAACAGGTGGATCTTGTCGTAGCGCGCGGCCAGCCGGCCGTCGGGCGCATAGACGCCGCAGCTGTTGCGCACATGGCCGGGTGCGCAGGCGGGGTCGCGCAGCGGCAGCGTGCCGCCCACCAGCCACAGCCCGTGCTGCTGCGCCTGCGCGGCCAGGAAGCGCTGGATCGGGCCGTCGCCGGGCGGCTCGGCCATCGTCAGCTTGTCTTCGTCGCGCTGCGCCATCAGGCAGAAGTACTCGGGCAGCACGGCGAGGGTCGCGCCCTCGGCCGCGGCCTGGGCGAGCAGCCGGGCGGCGGTGTCGAGGTTGCGCGCCACGTCGGGGGTGGAAACCATTTGAATGGCGGCGAGCTTCATCCGGTGGAACCTTTCTCGGCTGGAGGCGCCCCGGCGGGGGCGGAAGCGGGAGCGGCGGGTTCGGCCGGCAGGCGCGGCAGCAGCGGCTCCAGCGGCGGCAACGGGCTCTGCGCGGTGCGCTGCACCGGCTGCACGACCGGGTCGGCCCACGCACCCGAGACCCGGTATTCGCGCGTGCCGGCCGCCATCAGCGGCTCGCGCAGCGCGAGCTGCGCCAGCAGCGTGCCGAAGCCGATCGCCGGGTTGATCGCCATCGTCGCGAGCGCGGCGGCACTGGCGTCGATGTTGGGCACGACCAGCACCTGCAGGTCCTGTGTCTCGTGCCGCAGGTCGGCGCTGCCGCGCACCAGCACGGTGGCCTGCATGCCCTTCAGGTTCAGATCCGCGGTCGTGGCGACGCCGCGCGCCACCTCGAAGTTGCCGGTCGCGCTGTCGAAGGCGAAACCCTCCTGGAATAGGTCGCGGAAGTCCAGCGTCAGCCGGCGCGGCAGCGCCAGCAGGCTGAACACGCCCAGCAGCCGCGCGCTGCCGGGTTCGGCCTGCAGGATCTGCCCGGCTCCGAGCGCCAGCGCGACCCGGCCCGCCATGCTGGGATAGTCGGGCGCCAGCGGCGAGCCCGCCCAGCTCAGCTGGCCCTGCGCCTGGCCCTTGCCGCCGCGCAGCACGCGGCCCGCGCCGAGCCGCTCGGCGAGCGCGCCGCCGTCGGTGGTCTCGAGCTTGAAGTCCAGCTGCATCAGCCGGCTGCCGGCCGCCTGCCAACGGCCCTTGGCCGCCAGCCGCGCCTCGGGCACCGTCAGATCCAGGCTGTCGAGCTGCCACTCGCGCTGGCCCGCGCGGCCGGGCAGCAGCCGGTTGACCGCCTGCACCTGCAGCCGGCCGAGCTTGCGGCCGCGCAGCTCGAAGTCGTCGACCACGATGTCCAGCGCCGGCACGCCGGCGGGCGGCCGCGCCAGCAGGTCCTCGACGCCGGCCGCATCGGCCGGCGGCAGCGACAGCCGCGCGAGCCGCGCCATCACGCGGCCCGGCTGGCCCGGGCCCTGCGACGGACGCAGCTCGATCCGGCCCTCGAGCTGGTCGGCGCGAACATCGGCCTGCCACAGCAGTTGCTCGCCGGCCGCCTCGCGCTGCAGGCTCGCGGCCACGTGCGAGATGCGGCGCCGGCCCGAGCGCAGCTCGTCGGCGCGCAGCGAAATCGCCGTCGGCAGGAAGCCGGCCGCCGCGGCGGCGCTGTCGCCGAACTTGTCGAACAGCGCCTCCCAGGCGTCGAGGTCGACCTGGCCGAGCTTCAGGCTGGCGGCCACGCCGGCCGCCGGCAGCGGCGGCAGCGCGCTGCCGACGGCGATCGCACCGCGCTGCACCCTGCCGTCGGCGGGATCGCGCACGAAACGCGCCTGCAGCAGCTCGCCCAGATCGAGCTGCAGCCGCTGCAGCGGCCCGTTGCCGGCGGCCGCGCCTTCGGCGGCCGCGCCGGCGCGCAGCAGCAGCGGCCAGGCGGCGGATGCCGGCTTGGCCAGCGGCGGCGGCAGGTCGATCTGCATCCCGACCAGGTTGCTGCTGAGACTGAACTCCGGCATCCCCTGGCCCGGCCCGATGCTGGCGCGGTAGCTGGCCTGGCCGCGCATCTGTGCCGCCAGCCGCGAAGCTGCACCGAGCGCCGGCGCCGCCCGCAGCTCCTCGGCGGTGGCGCTGCCCTGCACGTTCAGGCGCAGCGCACCGTCGGCGCCGATGCCGCCGTCGAACACGGCGTCGCCGCCGAGCAGCCGGGCGCCGGCGTCGCGCAACTGGAACCCGGTGCGCGTGAAGTCGACGCGGCCGTGCGCCTGTGCCAGCGCCGGCCAGTCGGCGCGCAGCCGCAGGTCGTTGCCCGGCAGCAGCAGGCTGCCGCGCACCGTGCTGCGCGCCGGGTCTGCCAGCGGCAGCACGAGCGCCAGCGTCAGCTCGCTGCGGCCGGTGGCGCTGGCGCCGTCGGCCGACGCGCCGATCCAGCCGGCCAGCGGCGTGCTGCGCACGAAGCGCAGCAGGTCGGCGGCCGGGCCGCGCCCCTGGCCGTCGAGTTGCAGCACCGGCCGGTCGGCCGACAGATCGGCGATGCCGCCCTGCACGGCGCGCAGCTCGTAGCCCCACAACGCCGCATGCACGCCGTGCAGCCGCATCGCGTTGCGGTCGAATTCGATCTGGCCGGCCACCTGGGTGAAGGCGGGCCAGGGCGACGCGGCGGCCGGCGTGCCCGGCACGTAGGCCAGCGTCACGTCCTGCGCCTGTGCGCTGACCTTGAACTCGCCGTCGCGCGGATCGACGAACGGGAAGTCCGCCAGGTCGCCGCGCACGCGAAAGCTCGCGTCGTGGACGCGCCCGCCGAGCAAAGCCCCCTGGACGTAGGTGCGTGTTCCGGCCGGCATCGACAGCGGCAGGTAGCGCGCGATGCTCGCTGCGTTGCCGCGCAGCAGGCGGCCGCTGAGCTCGATCCGGCCCGGGAAGCGCGCGCCCGATCCGAAGCCGTCGCCGCGGCCGGTGCTCCAGCGTGCATCGAATTCGCCCTGCGCATCGGCATTGGCGAAGCGCGCGTGCTGCAGGTCCAGCGCCAGCGCCGGCGCCGCTCCGGGGACCGGCTGGATGCGCCAGGCGAGCGCGGCGTCGAAGTCGTCGAAGCCGATCTCGGGCTGCTGCCACACGCCGGGGAAGATCAGCGCGCCGGCCTTGATCGCCAGCTGCGCCTTGCCGCCGCGCTCGTCGGCCTGGAACTCGACCCGGGCGTGGCGCAGTCCGGGGCGCCCCGGCGACGGCCCCGGTGCTGCCGCAGCCAGGTTCAGGCCGTCGAGCCGGCCGCTCACCTGCCAGCGGTCGGGTGCGTCGATCGGCCCGCTCCAGCGGCCCTCGAGCGCCTGCACCGTGCCTTGCGGCGCCACGGTGTGCAGCAGCTTGCGCAGTGCCTGCCCCACCGGCAGCCGCGCGGTGGTGCGTGCGATCACGTCCAGGTCGAGCCGGTCGGCGCTGAACTTGCCGCCGCTGACCGCTGCCGCCGACGGCGGCCAGGCGGCCAGGTCCTGCGCCTGCTGCCACGCCAGGCGCAGGTTGCCGGCCGGCCAGTGCAGGCCGTCGCCGGTGGTGAAGCGCAGGCCCTGCACCGCCAGTTCGACGCCGCCGGCGTCGCGCGCGCCGACGAAGCGGCCGAGCACCTGTTGCAGCTCCAGCCGCTCCAGCGTGTGCCCCAGGCGCAGCGATACCGCGCGCAGCGCCACATCGAGCGTCAGCCGCCGCGCCTGGCCGGCCTCGATCTCGGCCCAGGCGCGCAGCGCGCCGTCGCCTTCGCGCAGCTCGAAGGGCAGCTCGGCGTAGCGGCGCAGCTCGGCCATGTCGGCCTGCGGCAGCTCGGCGTACAGCGTGCCGCTCCAGCGCCGCAGGTCGCTGCGCTCGGCCAGCAGCGGCTGGGTGAAGCGGCCGCGCAGCGTGAACCGCCCGCCCCACTGCGGCGGCGGGGTGGCGTCGATGCGCAGCGCATGCCGGCGCAGGCCGTTGCGCAGCACCAGGTCGAGGTCGCTCAACTGCAGCGGTGGCGCGTCGCGGGTCTCGTCGGTCCAGACCAGACGGGCGTCGCGGATCACCAGCTCGGGCTGCGCCAGCACCCAATCGCGCAGCCGCGCGCCGCCGGCGGGCGCTTCGCGGTCCCAATCGAAGCCGGCGACCTGCAGCCGGCCGGCAGCGTCGCGCCGCACGTCGAGCTGCGCACCGTCGACCACCACCTGCCGGAAGCGCAGTTGCAGCTGCAGCAGCGAGCGCGGCGACAGCGAGGCCTGCACGCGCGCCAGGCGCAGCGCCTCGCGGCCCTGCGGGTCGTACAGGCGCAGGTCGTGCAGGTCGAAGGACGGCACCCAGCCGGCCGATTGCACGTCGAGCCGGCCGATGCGCAGCGGCGCGCCGATCGTGCGGCTGGCCTGGCGCTCGATCGCCGGCCGCCAGTTGTCGAGCTGCGGCAGAATCGCCCAGTGCAGCAGCAGCCAGGCGGCCAGCATCAGGCCCCACAGCAGCAGCAGCAGGCCGAATGCGGCAGCGATCGCGCGCCGCAGCAGCCGCCGCAACAGCGGCGAGCCGGCGTCCGGCGCAGGAGACGGGCTTGAAACCATTCAGCGGCGCAGGTCTTGCGCTTTGCGCACCATCCGCGTCGGCGCAAGCGCCTTGCCGTGGGCCTGCCGGCGGCCCCGGGCGGCGCCTGCATCCGGCCGAGCCAATCTAGCACATGCCGCCCCGATGGCCCCAGACTCCGCCGCAAACGCCGCTGCCGCCTTGCAACCCCGCGCTGACGCCGCCCACAGCCGCTTCGTGCAGCGCGTGCGCCGGGTCCATGCCGGCGAGCTGGCGCTGCTCGACGCGGGCGTGCCCGATGCGGCCGCGCTGGCGCGGCTGATCGATCGGCTGCAGCAGCGCGGGCGGCCGCTGGCCGCAGCGCTGCGCGTCGCGCGCCAGTTGTGCCTGGAGCGGCTGGCGGTGCTCGACGTCGAGCAGGGCGCGCCGCTGGAAGCGGTCACCGGCGCGATGACCGACCTGGCCGAAACGACACTGTCGCTGGCGCTGCAGCAGGCGCGTGCCGACGTGGCCGAGCGCGCCGGCACGCCGCGCGACCGTGCCGGCGCGCCGATCGAGTTCTGGATCGTCGGCATGGGCAAGCTCGGCGCTCGCGAGCTGAACGTGTCCTCCGACATCGACCTGATCTACGTCTACGACGAGGACGGGCAGACCGACGGCGCCGCGCCGGTCAGCGCGCACGAGTACTTCGCGCGGGTCGCCAAGCGGCTGCATGCGCTGATCGGCGAGACCACCGACGACGGCTTCGTGTTTCGTGTCGACCTGGCGCTGCGGCCGCACGGCAACTCGGGCCCGCCGGTGACCAGCCTGGCGGCGCTCGAGGACTATTTCCAGGCGCAGGGCCGCGAATGGGAGCGCTTCGCCTGGCTGAAGAGCCGGGTGGTGGCGCCGCGCGACTCGCTCGACACGCCCGGGCTGCGCACGCTGCGGTCGCTGGTCACCGCCTTCGTGTACCGGCGCTACCTCGACTACGGTGTGTTCGAGGGCCTGCGCCAGCTGCACCGCAAGGTCCGCGACGAGGCGCAGCGCCGCGCCGCCGGGCGGCCCGAGCGCGCCAACGACGTGAAGCTGTCGCGCGGCGGCATCCGCGAGATCGAGTTCGTGGTGCAGTTGCTGCAGGTGGTGCGCGGCGGGCAGTACCCCGAGATCCGCACCCGCTCGACGCTGGCGGGCCTGAGCCGGCTGGCGGCGAGCGGGCTGATGAAGCCCGAAACCGCGCAGGCGCTGGCCCAGGCCTACGAGCTGCTGCGGCGCATCGAGCACCGCATCCAGTACCTCGACGACCAACAGACCCACCTGCTGCCGAGCGCCGACGCCGACCTGCACTGGATCGCCGCCGGGCTGGGCCTGGAAGGCAGCGCCGGCGCCTGTGCGCTGCTCGACCGGCTCGGCCAGACGCGCGAGCTGGTGGCCACCGAATTCGACGCGCTGCTGCACGACGGCCGCGCGCCGCCGCCGAGCGGCCGCAACGGCTGTGCCGCCTGCGGCGGCGCGGCCGCGGCGGCGATCGACAGCCCGGAGCTGGCCGACGCGCTGCCGCCGCAGTTGGCCGAACGGGTGCGGCACTGGGCGGCGCAGCCGCGGGTGGCGGCGCTGCGCGACGAGAGCAAGCTGCGCCTGGGCCGGCTCGTGCGGCGCGCCGCCGACGGCGTCGCCGCCGACGAGTGCACCGAGGCGGCGGCGCTGCGCTTCCTCGACTGGGTCGAGCCGCTGCTGCGGCGCGAAAGCTACCTGGCGCTGCTGGCCGAGCGGCCCGAGGTGCTGCGGCGGCTGCTGCGCCTGCTGGGGCTGGCGCGCTGGCCGATGCAGTACCTGATGCGCCACCCGAGCGTGATCGACGAACTGGCCGACCAGCGCCAGCGCCACGGCCGCTTCGGCCGCGATGCCTTCCTCGACGAGCTGGCGCAGCGCCACGCCGCGTGGGCGCGCTCGGGTCAGGCCGACGAGGAGGCGCTGCTCGACACGCTGCGCCATGCGCACCACGCCGAGCTGTTCCGCACGCTGGTGCGCGACGTCGAGCATGAGCTCACGGTCGAGCAGGTGGCCGACGACCTGTCGGCGCTGGCCGACGCGGTGCTCGAGACCACGCTGCGCTGGGCCTGGCCGATGCTGCGCCAGCGCCACCGCGACGCGCCGCGCTTCGCGGTGATCGCCTACGGCAAGCTCGGCGGCAAGGAGCTGGGCTACGGCAGCGACCTGGACCTGGTGTTCCTGTATGACGACGCCGACGAGGCCGACCGCGACCGCGCCCAGGAGGTCTACGCGCACTTCGTGCGCAAGCTGATCACCTGGCTGACGCTGCGCACCGGCGCCGGCGAGCTGTTCGACATCGACACCGCGCTGCGGCCCAACGGCGGCTCGGGGCTGCTGGTGACTTCGATCGGCGCCTTCGAGAGCTACCAGGTCGGCCGCGGCAGCAACACCGCGTGGACCTGGGAGCACCAGGCGATCACGCGCGCCCGCTTCTGCGCCGGCACGCCCGAGCTCGGGCCGCGCTTCGAAGCAGTGCGCCGGCGCGTGCTGACCGCGCCGCGCGACGCCGCCGCGCTGCGCGCCGAGGTGCAGTCGATGCGCGCCAAGGTGCGCGACGCGCACCCGGTGCGCGCCGGCCGCTTCGACCTGAAGCACAGCCCCGGCGGCATGATGGACGTGGAGTTCGCGGTGCAGGTCCTGGTGCTGGCGCACGCCGCGGCGCACCCGCAACTGCTCGACAACGCCGGCAACATCGCGCTGCTGCAGCGCGCCGAGGCCGCCGGGCTGCTGGGCACCGGCATCGGCACTGCCGCGGCCGACGCCTACCGCGAGCTGCGCCGCGCGCAGCACCTGGCTCGCCTGGACGAGCAGCCGACCCAGATCGACGCCGCGGCGATGCCGGCCGAGCGCGCGGCGGTGGCCGCGTTGTGGTCCGCCGTCTTTGACTGAGCGCCTGCGCGCGCGGCTGGCGCGGCCCGGCGCGGCCTGGCTGGTGCTGGCCGCTGCGCTGGCGCTGGGCGCCATCGCCGCAGCCGCCTTCGACGCCGCCGCGCTGGACTGGCGCCCGGCGCGCGTCTTCACCGAACCCTGGCGCTGGTGGAGCGCGGCGCTGGTGCACGGCAGCGCCGCGCACCTGGCCGCCAACCTCGCCGGCACCGCGCTGGTCGCCGCCTACGGCTGGGCGGCAGGTGCGCGCGCGCGCGTCGCGCTCGCGTGGTTCGCCGCCTGGCCGCTGGCCCAGCTCGGGCTGCTGCTGCGGCCGGGGCTGGCGAGCTACTTCGGGCTGTCGGGCGTGCTCCACGCCGGCGTGGCGGCGGTCACGGTGCAGTTGCTGTACTGCGGCAGCCGGCGCCAGCGGCGGGTCGGCGCATGGGTGGCCGCGGGGTTGCTCGTCAAACTCGCGCTGGAGCAGCCCTGGGGGCCGCTGACGCAACCGGGCGGCGTGCTCGGCGTCGCAGTGGTGCCGATCGGGCATGCCGCCGGCAGCGCGGCCGGTGCAGCCTGCGCGCTGCTGGCGCTGGCCGGGCGGGCGCGCGCCAGCGCATAGACTCGCGGCCTTGCGCGTCCGCAATCACCCATCCCCGAGGAGACCGACGATGATCACGCTGTGCGGCATGAGCCTGTCGAACTACTACAACAAGGTCAAGCTGGTGCTGCTCGAGAAGGGCGTGCCCTTCACCGAGGAAACGGTCGCGACCCACAGCAAGGACGAAGGCGTGCTGGCCGCGTCGCCGCTGGGCAAGATCCCGTTCATCCGCACCGAGGGCGGCGCGCTGTGCGAGAGCCAGGTGATCAACGACTACCTCGAGGCGCGCTTCCCGCAGCCGGCGCTGCTGCCGGCCGACCCCTTCGAGGCGGCCAAGGTGCGCGAGCTGTGCGCGTACATGGAGCTGTACGTCGAGCTGGTGGGGCGCGAGCTCTACGGCCAGGCCTACTTCGGCGGCAGCACCAGCGACGCGACCAAGGAGCGGGTGCGCAAGCAGCTCGCGCGCAGCCTGCCCGGTCTGAAGCGGATGCTCAAGCTCGCGCCCTATGCGGCCGGCGACCGCTTCACGCTCGCCGACGCCGCGGCCTTCGCCTGCCTGCCGACGGTGGCGCAGGCGACCAAGGCGGTGCTCGGCGAGGACATGGTCGCCGCCGCCGGCATCGACTGGAAGGCCTACCTGAAGACGCTGGGCGAGCGGGCGTCGGTGCAGCGCCTGAACGCCGACCGCAAGCGCGACCTGGAAGCGATGGCGAAGAAGGCCTGAACGTGGTGCCGCCCGGGGCGTGCCCGTCGCCGCCCGGCAGCAGCCCGGCGCGTGGGCGCGGTCAGGCGGGCGCCGGTTGCGCGCTGCCGCCCGCGGCCAACGCGGCGACGACTTCCTTGCGGTAGCGGTTGAGGTCCTGCACGCTGGCGAAGCGGCGCTCGAGCAGCAGGCTCAGGTTGTGCAGGATGCGCTCGACCACCTTGGTCTCCCAGGTGGCGTCGAAGCGGATCTGCCGGTCGAGCCAGTGCTCGAGCCAGACCGGGTCGGGCACGCGGCTTTGCACGGTGTCGCGCGGGAACAGGCTCGCATTGACGTGCAGGTTGGTCGGGTGCAGCGCCTGCGCGGTGCGTCGCGCGCTGGCCATCAGCACGCCGACCTTGGCGAAGGCGGCGCGCGCCTCGTCGCCGCGGCGCTGCAGCGCGCGCTTCATGTAGCGCAGGTAGGCGCCGCCGTGGCGCGCCTCGTCGCGCGCCAGCGTCTCGTAGATGTGCCGGATCACGGGCTCGGTGTGCCACTCGGCCGCGCGCCGGTACCAGTGGTTCAGCCGGATTTCGCCGCAGAAGTGCAGCATCAGCGTCTCCAGCGCCGGCGCCGGGTCGAACTCGAAGCGCACCGCGTGCAGTTCGGCCTCGGTGGGCACCAGATCCGGGCGGAAGCGGCGCAGGTACTCCATCAGCACCAGGCTGTGCTTCTGCTCCTCGAAGAACCACACGCTGATGAACGCGCAGAAGTCGCTGTCGTCGCGGTTGTCGCGCAGGAACATCTCGGTGGCCGGCAGCGCCGACCACTCGGTGATCGCGTTCATCTTGATCGTCTGCGCCTGCTCGTCGGACAGGCGGGCGGCGTCGTATTGCGCCCACGGGATGTCGCGGTCCATGTCCCAGCGCACGGCCTCGAGCTGCTTGAACAGGTCCGGATAGAGCATGGCGGGGCTTCGGCGGGCTGCGATGGATCGACGCGCGATTCTAGGGACCGCGGCGGCCCCTGCCGGCAACGGGCCTTCCCCATGCGCCAGCAGCGGTGCCGGCGCCACCGCTGGCTTCAACCGGCGGCGACGCGCTCGGCGATCGCCCGGCCCATGTCCGGGGTCGACGCGCTGCCGCCGAGGTCGGGCGTGCGCGGGCCCGCGGCCAGCACCTGCTCGATCGCGCGCAGGATCGCGTCGTGCGCTGCGCGCTCGCCGAGGAAGTCGAGCATCAGCGCGGCCGACCAGATCATCGCCACCGGGTTGGCGATGTTGCGGCCGTAGATGTCGGGCGCCGAGCCGTGCACCGGCTCGAACAGCGACGGGAACCTGCGCTCGGGGTTCAGGTTGGCGCTGGGCGCCAGCCCGATCGTGCCGGTGGTCGCCGGCCCCAGGTCGGACAGGATGTCGCCGAACAGGTTGGTCGCCACCACCACGTCGAAGCGCTGCGGCTGCAGCACGAAGCGCGCGCTCAGGATGTCGATGTGCTGCTTGTCGACGCTGACCTCGGGGTAGCCGGCGCCGACGGCATCGGCGCGCGCGTCCCACCACGGCATGCTGATCGCGATGCCGTTGCTCTTGGTGGCCACCGTCAGGTGCCGGCGCGGCCGCGAGCGCGCCAGCTCGAACGCGTGCTTCAGCACCCGGTCGGCGCCGACGCGCGAGTACACCGATTCCTGGATCACGATCTCGCGCTCGGTGCCGGCGTACATCACGCCGCCCAGGCTGGTGTATTCGCCCTCGGTGTTCTCGCGCACGATCAGGTAGTCGATGTCGCCCGGCCTGCGCGGCCTGCCTCGTGGATCCACCAGCGGGCAGGGTACGCCGTCGAACAGGCGCACCGGCCGCAGGTTGATGTACTGGTCGAACTCGCGCCGGAACTTCAGCAGGCTGCCCCACAGCGACACGTGGTCGGGCACCGCGGCGGGCCAGCCGACCGCGCCGAACAGCAGCGCATCCATGCCTTGCAGCGGCACCTGCCAGTCGTCGGGCATCATCCGGCCGGTCGCGGCGTAGTGGTCGCAGCTGGCCCAGGCGATCGGCGTGACATCGAGGCCGAAACCGAAGCGCTGCGCCGCCGCCTGCAGCACGCGCAGCCCTTCGGGCATCACCTCCTTGCCGATGCCGTCGCCGGGAATCGCGGCGATGCGGTGGGTTGTGCTCATCGGATGCTCCCGGGTCGTGTTGCCGGCACCAGCCTACCGCAGCCAACCCTTGCGCCGGAAATAGATGAACGGCGCGGCCACCGACGCGATCATCAGCGTCAGCGCGAACGGGTAGCCCAGCTGCCAGTCCACCTCGGGCATGAACTTGAAGTTCATGCCGTAGATGCTGGCGATCAGCGTGGGCGGCAGCAGCGCCACGCTGGCCACCGAGAAGATCTTGATGATCTTGTTCTGGTTGATGTTGATGAAGCCGACGGTCGCATTCATCAGGAAGTTGATCTTGTCGAACAGGAAGGTGGTGTGGCTGTCGAGCGAATCGATGTCGCGCAGGATCTGGCGCGCCTGCTCGAACTGCTCGGCGCTGAGCATGCGGCTGCGCATCATGAAGCTGACCGCGCGGCGCGTGTCCATCACGTTGCGGCGGATGCGGCCGTTCAGGTCTTCCTCGCGCGCGATCGCCGACAGCGCCTCGCCGGCGGCCTGGTCGTCCACGTCCTTCTTCAGCACGCGCGCGCTGACCAGCTCCAGGCTGTCGTAGATGCCTTCGAGCGCGTCGGCCGAGTATTCGGCGTCGCCGTCGTAGAGCTTGAGCAGCACGTCCTTCGCATCGTCGATCAGCGCCGGGATGCGGCGCGCGCGCATGCGCAGCAGGCGGAACACCGGCAGGTCTTCGTCGTGCACCGAGAACAGCACGTTGTGGTGCAGGATGAAGGCGACGCGCACGTTGCGCGGCATCACGTCGTCGTCGATCAGGAAGTCGGAGCGGATGTGCAGTTCGCCGTTGTCCTCTTCGTAGAAGCGTGCCGATTCCTCGAGGTCGTCGTCGACGATGTCCTCGGGGATGGTCAGGTCGAACTGGCTGCGCACCCAGGCCTTCTCCTCGGCGGTCGGCGCTTCCATGTCGACCCAGACCGGCGGCAGCGCCAGGCGGTCGCTGGCCGGCTCCAGGATCCGGCCGTTCAGGCGGCCGTTGGCCAGCGTGAAGACATTCAGCATCGGCAACTCCGGCGGGGCGGGCGCCGTTCGGCGGCCCGCGCGGGGCATTCGGGGTGGTTACGGCTGCCGTCTCACCCCGATCCGGGATTGCAGCCGCGGGCGGCTGCGCGCCGCCGGGCCGGGCGGACGGTCACCGAAGGTGACTCGGGTCCAAGCAGGCCTCATGGTGCGATGGCAAGCGTGAATTATCGCATCGCGGTGCGGCAGGCCCGAGGCCGCGCCGGCATGCTTCGGCATCAACGGGGCGTGCGCGGCGCCGGGGAAGTCCGCCGGCTGCGCGCCGCGATCGCCATCGTGCACGACCCTTGCCGCGCCGGGGCCGGCGCGAAGATCGTCACGCGAGCCGGTGCGTCCCACGCGCGCATGGCCGGCGCGTGCCGCAAGATGCGGCTGACGATGATCCGGCCGCGACTCCCTCGGCTCGGCCGCAACGCCGAGGCCGATCGGCATGCGCAGGCAACGCGCGGGTGCTGCCTTGGCGGCGCCTGCCTTGCCAGTGCCGACGTTCGGGGGCACACTGGCCGCGACCGGCGGGCGCGGTGCCGTCATGCCGGCAACAGGTCGGACCGGCGCGCGCCGCCCCAGCTTTCCCGATTCGCCGATTCCCCGATCCCCCCCACCACGCCTGCTCAAAGGAGGCTTGAATGAACCTGACGATCAGCGGACACCATCTCGAAGTGACGCCTTCGCTGCGAGAGTATGTGCTTACAAAGCTGGAGCGGGTCACCCGCCATTTCGATCAGGTCGTCGACGTCAACGTGCTGCTGAGTGTGGAGAAGCAGAAGGAGAAGGAGCGTCGCCAGCGCTGCGAAGTCACGCTGCACGTCAAGGGCCGCGACATCTTCGTCGAACAGGCGCACGAGGATCTGTATGCGGCGATCGACCAGTTGATGGACAAGCTCGATCGCCAGGTGATGCGCCACAAGGACCGGCTGCAGGAGCAGCACCGCGCCGGAGCCAAGCGGATGCACGCCGATTCGCCCTGAGGCCCGGCTGCCGGCGCCGAGGCCGCCGCGAGGCGGCGGTTCGCGGCGCCGGTTGCGGCATGGCGCCGAACCCGTGCGCGTGCCGCAGGCATGTTTCGATGTCGCCTCGGCGACAAGTTCCGGGCCTTCAGGCCGGCATCGTTGCTGCTATGCAGCACAAAACTCGCCGAACCGGCACGCAGGCGGGCCTGGGGCACCGGCAGCGCAAGCCGATTCCTATAATTTTTGGTCTTCCGAACCGACGGTGGTCGGCAGCGAAAGATCCGCTGCTCCGGCCCCCATGCCATGAATCGACTCGCTGCCATCTTGCCGCCGGCCAACGTGCTGGTCGATGTCGACGCCACCAGCAAGAAGCGGGCGTTCGAGTTCGCCGGGCTGTTGTTCGAGAACCAGCATGCGATTGCCCGCGGCACGGTGACCGACAACCTGTTCGCCCGCGAGCGCCTGGGCTCCACCGGGCTGGGCCACGGTGTGGGCATTCCCCATGGCCGGATCAAGGGGCTGAAGAATCCGCTGGCGGCGGTGCTGCGCACCCAGGCGCCGATCGCCTTCGACTCGCCCGACGACGAGCCCGTGAGCCTGCTGATCTTCCTGCTGGTGCCCGAGGCGGCAACCCAGAAGCATCTGGAGATCCTGTCGGAGATCGCCGAGATGCTGTCGGACCGCGAATTGCGGCAGCGTCTGCTCACGGAGCCGGACGCGGCCGGCGTGCACCGGCTGATCGACGCGTGGCAGCCGCAGAAGTCGGTCGTCTGATCCGCCGCAGGCTGCCGCCGCGATGAAGCCCGGCACCATCAGTGCAGAGGGCCTGTTCGAAGCCCACCGCGAGGCGATGCGCTGGGAGTGGATCGCCGGCCACGCCCGCCCTGACCGCCGTTTCGAAGAAGCCGCGATCCGCGATGCCCGCTCGGCGGCCGACCTGGTCGGCTACCTGAACTACGTGCATCCGTACCGCGTGCAGATCGTGGGCCGGCGCGAGGTCGCCTACCTGGCTGCCTGCGAGCCCGACGCACAAGAGCGGCGCATCGCGCGCATCGTCACCCTCGAGCCGCCGGTGCTGATCGTCGCCGACGGCCAGCAGGCGCCGCCGCGCCTGGTGGCGATGTGCGACCGTGCCGAGATCCCGCTGTTCCAGACTGCCGAGTCGGCCGGCCATGTGATCGACGTGGTGCGTGCCGATCTGGCGCAGCAGTTCGCCGAGCGCACCACGCGCCACGGCGTGTTCATGGACATCCTCGGCCTGGGCGTGCTGATCACCGGCGAATCGGGGCTGGGCAAGAGCGAGCTGGGGCTCGAATTGATCAGCCGCGGCCACGGCCTGGTCGCCGACGACGCGGTCGACCTGTACCGCATCTCCGAGACCGCGCTGGAAGGCCGCTGCCCGGAACTGCTGCTGAACCTGCTCGAGGTGCGCGGCATCGGCCTGCTCGACATCAAGGCGATCTTCGGCGAGACCGCGGTGCGGCGGAAGATGCGGCTGAAGCTGATCGTGCACCTGGTGCGCAAGGAGACGATGGAGCGCGAGTTCGAGCGCCTGCCCTACGAGCCGCTGTTCGAGGACATCCTCGGCATGCCGGTGCGCAAGGTGGTGATCGCGGTCGACGCCGGCCGCAACCTGGCGGTGCTGGTCGAGGCCGCGGTGCGCAACACCGTGCTGCAGCTGCGCGGCATCGACACCTACCAGGAGTTCATCAAGCGCCACCAGGCGGCGATGGACGAGAAGTAGCGCGCTGCGCACCCGGCCGGACAGGCCCTCGGCGCGGGCTGGCGCCGCCCGCGCTGCGCGCGATGCCGCGCGCGGCCATTGCCCGTGTTCCCTCTTCAGGGCGATGCCGGCGCGCGGGGGCATCGTCCACAATGTTCTCGATGGCCGGCACTGCAACCCCCACCCCGCGCACCGCCGCCTGGCGCCAGGCGCGGCGTGCGTGGCGGCTGCTGTACAGCGATTCGCAGCGCTGCACGGCCGAGGCCGACGCCGCGCTGGCCAATGCCCGGCGCCGCGGCGATGTCGGTGCCGAGGGTTGGGCGCGGCTGGCGCGCGGCTTCAACCTGATCTGGTACGCGACGCCCGACGAGGCGATGCACGAGCTGAACCGCGCGACCGCCGCCTTCGCCGCTACCGGCGACCGCGCCGGCGAGCTGCTGGCCGAGGTCGGCCTCGCGCGCAGCGTGTGGCGCCGCGGCGACTACCGCGCATCGCTGCAGCGGGTGCTGCGGCTGCGCGACGAAGGGCTGCAGCGGCTGCGCGACGACGAACAGGGCATGCTGCTCAACACGATCGCCGGCTGCTACTCCGAACTGGGCGAATCGCAGCAGGCCTTCGCCTACATGTTCCAGGCGATGCAAGCGCTGCGCGCCGCGCGCAGCCAGGGCTTCGACGTGGTCCTGTACTGCAACCTGGCGCACGAGCTGATCCAGCTGGGCGACTACCACCAGGCGCTGAGCTACGTCGAGCAGGGGCTGCAGCGCTGCCGGCGGCTGAACAACCCGCGGCTGCTCAGCGTGCTCGCCATCAACCTGGTGATCTGCCTGACCAGCCTGCAACGCCCGGCCGAGGCGCTGCCCAGCGTGCATCAGCTGCTGCAGCTGCCGGCCGACGGCAGCGGCCGCGGCCCGGCCAATGCGCACTACGAGACGATGGCGCTGGCGGCGCTGCGCGCCGGCGACCTGGCGCTCGGCGAGAGGCTGCTCGCGCTGGCCGGCGAGGCGCTGGACCGCCACACCGTGCCCGACGAGCGCATCACGCTGCAGGTCGCGACGGCCGAACTGTTGCTGGCGCGCGGCCGCTGCCGCGACGCGCTGGCCGCGCTGCAGCCGTCGGCGGCGGCGTTGTGTGCGGGCCGGGTCGAAGGCGTGAGCCTGCGGGTGCACTGCCATTTCCTGCACGCGCTGGCGGCGGTGCACGAGCGGCTCGGCGATGCGCCCGGCGCGCTCGCGGCGCTGCGGCTGTGGCAACAGCGTTACGTCGAGCGCGGGCGGATGGCGAGCGAAGCGCGCTACCAGGCGGCGGCACTGCAGACCGAACTGCTGCGCCTGCAGGCGCAACTGGCGCTGGCCGAAGCGGGCCGGCGCCGTACCGAACGCGCGCACGCCGAGCTCGAGGCGGCCAACGAGCAGCTCGAACGCAAGGTGGTCGAGGTGCAGACGCTGCAGCAGGCGCTGCAGCAGCAGGCCACGCGCGACTTCCTGACCGGCCTGTTCAACCGCCGCCACCTCGACGAGGTGCTGCCCGGGATGCTGCGGCAGGCCCAGCGCGAGGGCCAGCCGCTGGCGGTGGCGATCATCGACCTCGATCATTTCAAGAGCGTGAACGACGTGTTCGGCCACGCTGCCGGCGACCGCCTGCTCAGCGATTTCGGCCGGATGCTCGCCGCACACAGCCGGCGCAGCGACGTGGCCTGCCGCTACGGCGGCGAGGAGTTCTGCCTGCTGCTGCCGCGCACCAGCGTCGCGGCAGCCCGGCGCAAGTGCCAGCAGCTGCTGAAGCTGTGGGCGCAGGGTGCTGCGGCCGATGCCCCGCCGGCGATGCCGCCGTTGAGCTTCTCGGCTGGCGTGGCCGACTCGCTCGTCGCGCCCGGTACGCCGCAGCAGTTGCTGCAGGCCGCCGACGCCGCGCTGCTGCGCGCCAAGCGTGCCGGCCGCAAGCGCGTGCTCGGCCATGAAGCGGCGCGCGCCGCGGCCTGATCGCGGATGGCCGGCACGGCGATCATCATCGTCCGCCACGGCGAAACGGCGCTCAATGCGGCGCGGGTGCTGCAGCCGGCCGCCACGCCGCTCGGCGCGCGCGGCCGCGCGCAGGCGCAAGCCGTGGCACAGCGCCTGGCGGCCGAGCCGGTGGCCGCCGTGCTGAGCAGCGACCTGCCGCGCGCCTGGGCCACGGCCGAAGCCATCGCCGCGCGCTGCGCGGTACCGCTGCGCGCGAGCGAGCGGCTGCACGAGCGCAACTTCGGCGTGCTGCGCGGACGGCCCTACGACAGCCTGGGTTTCGACCCGCTGGTGATGGCGGCGGCACCCGAAGGCGGCGAGTCGCTGGCCGCGTTCGAACGGCGGGTCGACGCCGCCTGGCAGGAGATCCTCGCCGCCAGCCGCGGGTTGCAGGGCGACCTGGTGGTGGTGACCCACGGGCTCGTGATCCGCAGGCTGCTGGCGGTGAGCGGCGCTGTCCCGGCGGCGACGCTCGCGGCGCTGCACCTGGGCAACACTGCGCTCAGCATCCTGGCGGCCGAGCCGCCGCATGCGGCGCGGCTGCTGGGTTGCACACGCCACCTCGAAGGCGGCCAGGCCGACGATGGCCGCGCGCTCGTCGGCGGCTGACGGCCGCGGCCGAACTGCCCAGCGAAAGACCCCGATGACCACTGCCGAAACCACCGACCTGCTGACCGAGATCCGCGACGGCGTCGCGGTGCTGACGATGAACCGGCCCGATCGGCTGAATGCGCTGTCGCAGGCGATGATCGACGCGGCGATCGCCGCGCTCGAGCGCTGCCACGCCGACCCGGCGGTGGGTTGCATCGTGCTCACCGGCAGCGGCCGCGGCTTCTGCGCCGGCGGCGACGTCAAGGCGATGGGCGGCGGCGCCGTCTACGAGATGCCGCTCGAGCAGCAGGTCGACCGCCAGCGCCGCATCCACCGCTTCGCCGCGCTGCTGCACGACGGCCCGAAGGTCAGCATCGCGGCGGTCAACGGCCCCTGCGCCGGCGCCGGCTTCGGGCTGGCGCTGGCCTGCGACCTGCGGCTGGCCGCCGACAGCGCCAGCTTCACCACCGCCTTCGCCAAGGTCGGCTTCGCCGGCGACTTCGGCATCACCTGGCCGCTGGCGCGCACGCTCGGCGAGGCGCGTGCGAAGGAGCTGCTGTTCCTGTCCGACGTGATCGCGGCGCCGCAGGCGCTCGCGCTCGGGCTGCTCAACCGCGTGCTGCCGGCGGCCGAGCTGATGCCCGCCGCGCTGCAACTGGCGGCGCGCATCGCCGCCGGCCCGACGGTCGCGTACCGCTACATGAAGGAGAACGTGCACGCCGCGGCGGCCGAGAGCTACCCGCAACTGCTCGACCGCGAGGGCTTCACCCAGCGGCGCACCGGCGGCACCGCCGACCATCGCGAGGGCGTGGCCGCCTTCGTCGAGAAGCGCGCGCCCAGGTTCAGCGGGCGCTGAAGGCAACCAGGCCGCAGCGCAGCAAGGAAGCGGGGCCCGATGAGAATCCGCCAGATCGTCTTCGACGCGCACGAGTTGCCGGCCAATGCCGAGCGGCTGGCCGCGCTGCTCGCGCTCGATCCGCCCTACGCCGACCCGGGCGTGGGCGAGTTCGGGCTGCACAACGCGGTCTTCGTGCTCGGCGACCAGTTCGTCGAGATCGTGGTGCCCACCCGGGCCGGCACCGCCGCCGGCCGGCTGCTCGAGCGCCGCGGCGACAGCGGCTACATGCTGATCCTGCAGACCGACGACTTCGACCGCGAGCGTGCGCGCCTCGATGCGCTCGGCGTGCGCCGCGTCTGGGCCAAGGAGCTGCCCGACATCCGCGCGATGCACCTGCACCCGAAGGACATCGGCGGCACGATCGTGTCGATCGACCAGCCGGTGCCGGCCGCGTCGTGGCGCTGGGGCGGGCCGCAGTGGCGCGTACAGGGCGGCCGCGCGGGTGCGCAGCGCGTGCGCGGCGTCACCCTCGGCGCCGGCGATCCACCCGCGATGGCGCGGCGCTGGGCCGAGGTGCTCGGCCTGCCAGCACCGGCGCCGCAGGGCGCCGGGCAGCGGCTGATGCTCGACGGCGGCTGGCTCGATTTCGTGCCGGCCGACGCGCGCGGCGACGGCATCGCCGGCTTCACGCTCGCGGTGGCCGACCGCGACGCCGTGCTGGCCCGGGCCCGCGCTGCCGGGCTGCGCGCCGACGGCGACGGCTTCGGGCTGATGGGCGCGCGCATCACCGTGCAGGCGCTGTAGCCGGTTTCACGGCCAGCGGCCCTGGAGTCGGCTGCGGGGCGGCATCCGGGTTCGCGGCAGCCGGCCGGGCTGCACCGGAGCCTTCCTCGAAGCTCAGAGTGTGAGTGCATGCTCTCCAGGAAACGACCATCATGTGATTATCTGAACGATCAGGGCCGCCGATTTGTGGCAAGTTTGCTGCATTGCAACATGATTTGGGGAGTTCCTCCCAAGGATGAGCGCCCTCAGGTGTTACGCTGCCTGCAACTTGTCAACTGGAGGACATCGATGGAACGCATCAGTCCTGTTCGAAGTTCGCAACCGTGGCTCGACCCGTGGCAGGCGGGTGCCGGCCTGGCGGCCACGCAACTGCTGCGCCAGGCCGCGCTGCAGCGTCACCTGGCCGCCTGGCTGCTGCGCCCGGACGGGCCGGCGCGCCAGCAGGAAGAGCAGGCCTTGTGGGATTCGCTGCGCGACCTCGTGGCCGCCGCCCTGGCGTGGCCCTTCGACCTGTGGCGCGCGCAGCACGCGGCCGCGGTCAACAGCGGCCTGAAGCCGCGCTCGCTGCTCGAGTCGTCGCGCTTCGAGCACAAGGTCGCGCAGGTCGAGCAGATGGCGCTCGGGCCGCTGGCGCGCGGGGCCGCATCCGACCACGGGCCCGAGCACGCAACCGGCTGCGCGGCCGGTTCTGCGGCCGGCTGAAGGCCGGCATGCCGATGCGGCCGGCGGGCGGATGAAACCGGGCCCGGCCGGACACCGCCTTCAGGCGTCGCCGTCGGGATCGGCCAGCATCCGGGCCACCAGCTGCGCCTGCGAATGCACGCCCAGTTTCGCGAAGGCGGTCTTCAGGTACGCACGCGCCGTGCCGTAGGTCACGCCCAGGCCTTGCGCCGCCTCCTTCAGGCCTCGGCCCCGGCACAGCAACTCGGCCAGCCGGCCTTCGGCCGCGGTCAGCCCATGCCGGCGGCAGATCGACGCTTGGCCGGGAGCGGGCCGCCCACCCCGCTGCGTCGCCATCAGCAGCACGGTCGGGCGGGCGATCAGGGTGCGGCCCATGCGGCCGGGCAGCGGCATGGCCGACACCTCCAGCCGCTGCGCCTCGTTGCACGGCAACGCCAGCGCGCCGGTCGAGGCCTGCCGCTGCGGGCCCAGCGCGGCGTCGATCAATGCCCTCAGCGCTGGCTGCGCATCGGCTGAAGCGGCCTCGATCCGGCCCTCGCGGGCGGCCAGGCCGCAGCGGCGGCGCAGCAGCGACTCCATCGCCGCATTGGCATGGAGCAGCCGCCGCTGCGCATCGACGACGGCCAGCGCGTGCGGCAGGGCATCGAGCACGCCCGTGTCCGCTGCGCCCGACTCGGTGCGCTCGAGCCGCATCGACATCTGCAGCGCACGCGTCATGTGCCGGCTCAACGCCTCGAAGCGGCGCACCTCGGCGCTGCCGAAGGTGCGCATGTCCGGCGCGCGCATCAAGGTGATGTTGGCCACGATGCCGCCTTCGGACAGCAGCGTGTTGCCGATGGTGTACTTGAAGCCCTGCGGGCGCATCCAGTCGTTGTAGTAGGACGAGCGGTACAGCGCGCCGCGGGTGCGCAGCACGCGGTCGAGCCTTTCGTTGGTGCGCACCACGCCCGGCCGGTGCAGGTGCTGCGTCATGCGGATCCACGGGTTGTCGGGCGCGAAGTACAGCGCGTCGAAGCTGCGCAGCCACGCCGGCTCGATGCCGGCCAGGCTGACCGGCTGGATGCGGTGCGGCTGCATGTGCAGCAGGTAGAAGGTCTGCGCCGCCGACGGGAAGCTGCGCTTCATCGACTGCATCACGTCGTTCCACGCCAGCGGCTCCAGCGCGGCGCGGTACACCGCGTCGGTCAGCTCCTCCAGTTGTCGATCCGAGTCATCCATCGAGTCTGCGTGCGTCTGCGTCGCCGCAGCTTAAGGCCGATCGCCCCCAAATGGGGGCTGCGCGGCGCCGTGGTCCGGCTACGCTGGACGCCGGATCGAGGAGTCTGGACGATGCACACCTGGGCAAAGCGCAATTCATGGGCCGCCGGTTGGGCGTTGGCGCTGGCGGCGATCGCCACGGCCCACGCCGACGACGGCATGGTCACCACCGCCGACCTGCTGAAGAGCCCCCGCTTCAAGGCGGCCTACACGGCGGCGCTCGGCGCCCGCGCCAAGGAACCCTGGCTGGCGGCCATGAGCAACTCTGCTCCGGTGGGCAAGGTCGCGGTGGCGGGGCAGCAATTCCAGGTCGCCACGCCCTGCAAGCCGCACGACTGCGCCGACCACAACCTGCTGCTGCTCTACGCCGCCGGCAGCGGCGCGGTCTACGGCAAGCTCTACGACAAGGGCCGCAGCACGCTGCTCGGCGGGCCTGACGCGGCCATGGCGGCCGAACTGGACAGGCTGTGGAAGAAGGAATTCCGCCAGCAGTAGGGGGCCGGCCCGCGCCGATGGCGTGACCCCTGAGTGTCGACGACGAACTGAGTGCCTGCAACGCCGGTGCCCGTGGCGGCGCCCCGGAGCAGATGGCGGCCTACCAGCCCGGCTTGCAGGCGCGTCAGGCGGGCGGCGGCGGTGGTGGTGGCGGCGGCGGCGGCGGGCGGCTTCGCGCAAGCACCGGATTGCTGGAGCGGCAGTCGGTCATTCACGTGCCGCTGGTGCTGGCGGCGATGGCCGGCGCGCGCTTCGCGTCGCGCAGGCTCGACGCGCGGCTCGGCGGTGCGGGCAGCTTCTTCGGCCGCTTTCGCCTGCGCCGCAAGCCGTCCTGAGCCTGACCGGCTGCCAGCCGCCTCAACCCGGATCGACACCGGCGTCGAAGACCTGCAGGTCGAAGTCCGACGAGCCCTCCTTCATCGACGCGCACAGGATGCGCCGGCCGTCGGTGCGCACGTTGACCAGGCCGTAGACCAGATCGGTGGCGATCGGCAGCCACGACAGCCGGCGGTAGCGGCCCTCGGGCGACGCGTCGAAGTCGGCCTCGAGCTGATCGGGCTTGTACGGCTGCTTCGGCTCGGCCACCGTGCGCACATGCGCAGCGAAGTCCAGCCCCACGGAACGCGCGAGTTCGGTCGAATACAGCAGCGGCGGCATCGTCGTGCCGTCGGCGGCGCGCGACTCGCGGCCGTAGCGCGCGCTCGCGCCCAGCACGCGCGGGCGCGGGTGGGCGTAGTCCTCGTTGTCGCCCGATGACACGACGGTCGCACGCGCCGCACAAGCGCGCACGAAGCGCAGGTCGATGTCGTCGCTGCCGTGGTGGCAGCCCTTGGCGACGTCGGCGGCGAACTCCGCCGCCGGGTGCAGCGCCAGCAGCAGCAGCTGCGACACGGTGTTCAGGTCGCCGGTGAGCAGGATGCGCGCGGCGCCGTAGTCCACGCGCAGCACCACCGAATGGCCGTTGCGCGTGACGCTGTCGCTGCCCAGGTCGCGCAGCCCCACGCCGCCGCCGGCCAGCTTCTCGGCCACCGGGCCGAGCACGCGGATCGCGGCGGCGCCCGCGGCCGGCGCGTAGCCCGGAAGCCAACCGTCGGTGTGCGCGAGCCGGCCGACCTTGCGCGGCACTTGGCCCACCAGCCGCGCCAGATCGGCGAAGTCGCCGGCGAAGGCGCGCCCGGGCGACTTGAAGTGCGTCTTGCCGTCGAGCAGCTCGACGATGAACTTCGCCTGCGGCTTGATGCCGAAGCCGGGCTGCGGCAGCGGCGTGACGCCGGTGTCGGCGCGCAGCGCGCCGAGCTTGGCGCCGTCGCGGAAGCGGCCGATGCCGCTGTGCCAGAAGCGCTCGACCTCCACCGCGAACGTGCGGCCGTCGGGCAGCGCGCCGCCGAGCAGGTCGATCATGCCGCCGTAGTGGTCGGCGTCGGGGTGGGTGACGATCGCGTTCTTCAGGCTGACGCGGTCGCGCTGCAGGTCGTCGATGAACTTCCAGCGCACGAAATTGGCGGCACCCTTCTTCGTCATCTGATCGGCGGCGCGGATGCCGGCGTCGATCAGGTGCCAGGCGTCGTCGTGCGGCGTGCGCACGAGCACGCCGTCGCCCTGGCCGACGTCGATCACGTAGACCTCGAGCAGCCCGGTGTCGCCCACCGCGCCTGCCGGCAGCCAGCCGACGCGCCGGCGCGCGCGCACCTTCACGCGCTCGCCGCTGCGCTCCAGCACCTGCAGCGGGTCGCCCCACAGCAGCGTCGCCACCGTCTTGCCGGCATCGTTCTTCAGCGGCAGCTTGAAGCGGCCGCCGGCATCGTTCAGGTACTGCATCGCGGTCCTCCGGGGCAACGCGCCGTGCGCAGCGATCACAATCATCACGCAGGACCGCCGCCCTCACGATCCCCAGAACCGCCATGCCGATCGAGCCGCTGTACATCGCCCCCGCCCGCTTCGACGACGCCGCGCAGGCGCTCGAACAGGTGCGCGACATCTACCGGCGCAGCGTGCAGCACCTGCGCGACGCGCTGCACGCCTTCATCGCCGGCGCCGACCCGGCGCAGCACGTGCGCGCCTGCTACCCCTTCGTGCGGGTGCGCACCGACACCGTCGCGCGCGCCGATTCGCGGCTGAGCTACGGCTTCGTCGCCGGCCCCGGCACCTACGAAACCACGCTCACCCGGCCCGACCTGTTCGGCCGCTACTGCCTCGAGCAGTTCGCGCTGCTGCTGCGCAACCACGGCGTCACGCTCGAAGTCGGCACGAGCACGCAGCCCATTCCCGTGCACTTCTGCCTGGCCGACGACGACCAGCTCGAGGGCACGCTCGGGCCCGAGCGCCGGCTGCGGCTGCGCGACCTGTTCGACCTGCCCGACCTGGGCGTGATGGACGACGGCATCGCCAACGGCACCCACGAGCCGCAGCCGGGCGAGGCGCAGCCGCTGGCGCTGTTCACCGCGCCGCGGGTCGACTACTCGCTGCAGCGGCTGCGCCACTACACCGGCACCGCGCCCGAGCATTTCCAGAACTTCGTGCTGTTCACGAACTACCAGTTCTACATCGACGAATTCATCAAGCTCGGCCGCGAGATGATGGCCGACCCGGGCTGCGGCTACGACTGCTTCGTCGAGCCCGGCAACGTGGTCACGCGGCGCGCCGGCAGCCGCGCGCAGCCGGACGACGACGCCGGCAGCGCGCCGCCGCGGCTGCCGCAGATGCCGGCCTACCACCTGAAGCGCGGCGACCACAGCGGCATCACGATGGTCAACATCGGCGTCGGCCCGGCCAACGCCAAGACGATCACCGACCACGTCGCCGTGCTGCGCCCGCACGCGTGGCTGATGCTCGGCCACTGCGCGGGGCTGCGCAACACGCAGCAGCTGGGCGACTACGTGCTCGCCCACGCCTACGTGCGCGAGGACCACGTGCTCGACGAAGAGCTGCCGCTGTGGGTGCCGATCCCCGCGCTGGCCGAAGTGCAGCTGGCGCTGGAGCGCGCGGTGGCCGACGTCACGCAGCTCGAAGGCTATGAGCTCAAGCGGCTGATGCGCACCGGCACCGTCGCCTCCACCGACAACCGCAACTGGGAGCTGCTGCCCAAGCGCAACATGGCGAGCAACCCCGAGCGCCGCTTCAGCCAGAGCCGCGCGGTGGCGCTGGACATGGAAAGCGCCACCATCGCCGCCAACGGCTTTCGCTTCCGGGTGCCCTACGGCACCTTGCTGTGCGTCAGCGACAAGCCGCTGCACGGCGAGATCAAGCTGCCGGGCATGGCCAACACCTTCTACCGCGAGCGCGTGGACCAGCACCTGCGCATCGGCCTGCGCGCGGTCGAGCTGCTGCGCCGCGAGGGCCCGGGGCGGCTGCACAGCCGCAAGCTGCGCAGCTTTGCCGAGGTGGCTTTCCAGTGATGCCGCGGCGGCCTATGGGGCTGACGGACAATGCCGGCATGGAGCGGATCATCGAATGGGTGCCCGCGCGCCGGCAGCAGGCCCGCGATCTGCGCTGTTGGTTGTCGCGGCCGATGGCCGAGCGCATTGCGGCCGTGGAACTGCTGCGCCGGCAGGCGCTGGAGGTGGCAGGATCCCCGGATGCTGAACCGCGACTTCAAAGAGTTTGCCGAGTTGCTCGACGCCAGGGGCGTTGAATACTTGCTGGTCGGCGGCTGCGCGCTGGCCGCGCACGGCCACCCGCGCCATACGGGTGATATCGACTTCCGGGTTCGGCCCAGTCCCGGGAATCTGGCACGTTTGCTGGATGCCTTGCGCGACTTCGGCACAAGCGCGCCAGCGGGCGGCTGAAGGACCTGGCTGATCTGGAGGATCTCGATCCGCCCGGGTAGACGGGCAGACCGGCGATGCGCGGCGCCCTTGCCGGATCGCCAATCCGTCCCGGTAGGCGACGTCGGGAGGAAGCGCACCACCCGGCCGGCGCAGTCGGGCGAGCAGGCAGCGATCAATGCCGCCGGCGCGGCGTGCAGCTTCAGATGCCGGCCGCCGCTGAACGATGCGGCATCGTCGGCCTCGGTGCGGATCGAGGCGCTTGCCGGCGGCTCCTGAACTTTCGCGCCCGCATGCTGGCAAGATGGCCGGCGTGCACTGCGTATCGCATGCCGCCGCCGCCTATCCCGGCCTTGCCGAGAGCCCAGAAGGAGCCCATCCCATGTTTCACGCGTTGACGCGCTTTTCCGTGCGCCTGGTCGAGCGCTGGCTGCCCGACCCCTACCTGTTCGTCATCCTGCTCACGCTGGTTGCCGGCCTTGCCGCGATGGGCGTGGAAAGCCGCGGCCCGATGGAGGTCGTGAACATGTGGGGCGACGGCTTCTGGGGTCTGCTGCCCTTCACGATGCAGATGGTGCTGGTGCTGGTCACCGGCTACATGCTGGCGCTGACGCCGCTGGTGCACAAGCTGCTCGCGCGCATCGCGAAGCTGGCTCGCTCGCCGGGCTCGGCGATCATCGTCGTCACGCTGGTGGCGTTGATTGCAAACTGGATCAACTGGGGCTTCGGCCTTGTGGTCGGCGCGATCTTCGCCAAGGAGGTGGCGCGCTCGGTTCGTGTCGACTACCGGCTGCTGATCGCCAGCGCCTACTCGGGCTTCATCGTCTGGCACGGCGGGCTGGCTGGGTCGATCCCGCTGACGGTGGCCACCGAAGGGCACTTCACCGCAGACAAGATCGGCGTCATCCCGACCTCGCAGACCATATTCTCGGCCTTCAACATCGCCATCGTGCTCGGCATGTTCGTCGTCGTGCCGCTGATGAACCGGCTGATGATGCCGCGCGAGGACGAGAGCGTGTTCGTCGATCCCGCGCTGCTGGCCGAGACGCGCGATGACGGCGTGAGCGCCGATACGCCGGCCGGCCGGCTCGAGCGCAGCCGCGTGCTCACCGGCCTGATCGGCATCGCCGGGCTGGCCTACATGTTCCACTACTACGTGATCAAGCAGGGCGGCATCAACCTCAACATCGTCAACTTCAGCTTCCTGTTCCTGGCGATCGTGCTGCACGGCACGCCGCGGCGGCTGCTCGACAGCCTCGAAGAGGCGATCCGGGGCACCGGCGGCATCGTGCTGCAGTTCCCCTTCTACGCCGGCATCATGGCGATCATGCTCAACTCCGGGCTCGCGGCGACGCTGTCCGAATGGTTCGTCTCCTTTGCCACGGCCGAGAGCCTGCCGTTCTGGACCTTCATGAGCGCGGGCCTCGTCAACATCTTCGTGCCCTCGGGCGGCGGCCAGTGGGCGGTGCAGGCGCCGGTGGTGATCGAGGCCGCGCAGGCGCTGGGTGCCGACATGGCGCGCACCGCGATGGCCGTGGCCTGGGGCGACTCCTGGACCAACATGCTGCAGCCGTTCTGGGCGCTGCCGGTGCTGGCGATCGCGAACCTGAAGGCCAAGGACATCATGGGCTTCTGCCTGATCCAGCTGTTCGTGATGGGCATCGTGATCTCGATCGGGCTCAGCTTCGTCTGAGCGTGCGCGGCCCGCGGCGTTGACGCGCCGGCACCGCCGCCTGCGTCGGCAACCGCAGGCTGCTGGCCGGGCGCAACCGGGCACGCAGGCCCGAGCGCCGCTTCAGCCCGGCTGCGGCAGGGCCAGCGCCGGCCGGCGCGCGAGCCAGTCGCTGATCGCGGCCTCGTAGGCGGCAGCCGCGTCCAGCAGCGCACGGTCGGCCTGCGGCCGGCCGATCAGCTGCAGCCCCATCGGCAGGCCGCGATCGTCGAAGCCTGAGGGCACGCTGATCGCCGGCAGGCCGGCCAGCGTCGCGTAGATCACCACCTCCATCCAGCGGTGGTAGGTGTCCATCGTGCGGCCGGCGATCGCGCGCGGCCAGTGCCATTCGGCCGGGAAGGGCCACACCTGCGCGCTCGGCAGCGCCAGCAGGTCGAAGCGCTCGAACAGCGCGAGCAGGTGGCGGTAGAAGCGCGTGCGCGCGCTGCTCGCGGCATGGATCTGGGGCCCGGTGAGCCCCTGGCCCTGGTCGTATTCCCACTGCGCCTCGGGCTTGAGCTGCGCGTAGCGCTTCGGGTCGGCGCCGAAGGGGCCGAGCGTGCCGGCGACCAGAAAGCGCCGCCAGGTCAGCCAGGTCTGCCAGACCTCGTCGGCCGGCCAGCCCAGCGCCAGCGGCTCCACGCGCGCGCCCGCGCCTTCGAAGCGCCGCAGCGCCGCCTCGCACAGCGGCACGATGCCGGGCTCCATCGCCAGGTAGCCGCCCAGGTCGCCGAGCCAGCCGATGCGCAAGCCTGCGGCGCGCGGGTCGAGCGGCGGCGCGAAGGCGCTGCCGCCGGCGGCGATCGACAGCGGCTGGCCGTCGTGGCGCCCGGCCTGCACCGACAGCAGCAGCGCCACGTCGGCGACGCTGCGGCCCATCGGCCCTTCGGTGCCGAGCTGCGCGACGAAGGCGTCGCCCGCATGCGGGTCGTAGGGCACGCGGCCGGCGCTGGGGCGCAGGCCGAACAGGTTGTGCCACGCGGCCGGGTTGCGCAGCGAGCCCATCATGTCGCTGCCGTCGGCCACCGGCTGCAGCCGCAGCGCCAGCGCCGCCGCCGCGCCGCCGCTCGAGCCGCCGGCGCTGCGCGCCGGATCCCAGGCGTTGCGGGTGATGCCGTACACCGGGTTGTAGGTGTGCGAGCCCAGGCCGAACTCGGGCACGTTGCTGCGGCCGATCAGCACCGCGCCCGCGGCCTTCATGCGCGCGACCATCGCCGAATCGTGGTCGGGCCGGAACTGGCGCAGCAGCGGCGAGCCCATCGTCGTGACCATGCCGGCCACCGGCGACAGATCCTTGATCGCCAGCGGGAAGCCGTGCAGCGGCCCGCAAGGCTCGCCGCGGGCGCGCTCGGCGTCGCGCGCATCGGCCTCGCGCAGCAGTTCGTCGGCCGGGCGCAGGCCGACGAGCGCGTTGACGGCCGGGTTCAGCCGCGCGATGCGGTCCAGGTACGCCTGCATCAGCTCGCGGCTGGACAGCTCGCGGCGCTGCAGCGCGCGGCCGAGCGCGCAGGCGCCCAGGTCGGTCACGGTGTCGGTGGGCATGGGCGGGATCCTTTCGCGTCCACAGGCGGCCTGGCTCCCGTGGGGATCCGGCGCGCCGTGCGCAGCGTAGCAGCCGCGCTGCCGCCGGCCGCCCGGCCGCCCGGCCGCCCGGCCGCCCGGCCGCGGCGGCGGGCTCGATGAAGCTGGTACGCTGCGCCCGCCCATGAAGCCCATGCCCGCCAATACCCCGGTGACCCCGGTGACCCCGGTGACCCCGGTGACCCCGGTGACCCCGGTGACCCCGGTGCCGGCTGCCGCGCTGCCGCTCGCGGCGCCGGCCGTGTGCGGCAGGCGCGGCGCGCGATGCCGATGCAGCACGAGCTGATCCTCGGCGGCGTCCGCAGCGGCAAGTCGCGCGCGGCCGAGAGCCGGGCCGCCGCCTGGCTGGCCGCAGGCGGCGGCCGCAGCGCGACCCTGGTGGCGACCGCGCTGCCCGGCGAGCTCACCGGCGACGACGAGATGGCGCAGCGGATTGCGCGCCACCAGTCCGACCGCGCCCGGCGCATCCCCCGGATGCAGACGGTGCAGGCGCCGTCGGCGCTGGGCCGCACGCTGCGCGCGCTGGCCGATCCGCAGCGGCTGATCGTGGTCGATTGCCTGACGCTGTGGATCACCCAGTGCCTGATGCCGCCGGCCGGCCCGGCGGGGCTGGCCGATCCGGGCGGCAGCGCGCCGGCCGCTGCCGCCTGGGCGCACGAGGAGGCCGAGCTGATCGGCGCGCTGCGCGCGAGCGCGTCGCCGGTCGTGCTGGTGTCCAACGAGATCGGCCTCGGGCTGCTGCCGATGGCGCGCGAGCTTCGCGCCTTCGTCGACGCGCTCGGGCGGCTGCACCAGGCGGTGGCCGAATGCTGCGCGCGCGTCACGCTGATGGTGGCCGGCTGCGCGCTGTGCGTGAAGGGCGCCGGCGCCGCAGCCGGCACGCCGGGCAGCGCCTGAAAGTGTGGCGATGACAGCCATGCGCCCGCTTCGCCGCGCCGCCCGCCCGTGCCCGCCCCGCAAGGCGGCGCCGGCCGCCGCGCGGCGCGCGCCCGATCGCGGGCTGACCCTCGCGCTGGCCTTCGCCCTGGCTCTGGCGCTGATCCTCGCGCTGGCAACAGCGGCAGCGCGCGCGCAGCCGATCGTCGTGCGCGACGACCGCGGCATCGAGCACCGGCTGAGTGCGCCGCCGAAGCGCATCGTGACGATGCTGCCGTCGCTCACCGAAGCGGCGTGGGTGCTCGGCGCCGGCCCGCGGCTGGTCGGGGTCGACCGCTGGTCGAACTGGCCGGCCGCGATCGCGGCGCTGCCGCGCGTGGGCGGGCTGGACGATCCGCGCATCGAGGCGATCGCGGCGCTCGAGCCCGACCTGATCCTGGCGTCGACCTCGGCGCGCGCGCTCGACCGGCTCGAGGCGCTGGGCTTCACCGTGGTCGGGCTCAAATCCGACAGCCACGCCGACGTGTACCGCACGCTCGAGCTGCTGGCGCGGCTGCTGGGCACGCCCGATGAAGCGGCGCGCGTGCGCGCGCGGCTCGAGCGCGAGACCGAAGCCGCGGCCGCGCGCGTGCCGGCCGCGATGCGCGGGCGCCGGGTGTACTTCGAGATCGGCGGCGGCCCCTATGCGGCGGGCACGGCCTCGTTCATCGGCGAGACGCTCGCCCGCCTGGGGCTCGAGAACATCGTGCCGCCCGAGCTCGGGCCGTTCCCGAAGCTGAACCCCGAATTCGTGCTGCGCGCCCGGCCCGAGCTGATCCTGGGCCTGCGGCGCGAACTGGCCGAGCTGGCCGCGCGCCCGGGCTGGGGCACGCTGCCCGCGGTGCGCGACGGGCGCCTGTGCGGCTTCGACGCGGCCGCGTACGACGTGCTCGTCAGGCCCGGGCCGCGGATGGGCGAAGCCGCTGCGCTGGTGGCCGACTGCCTGGTGCGCGTGGCGCCGCCGCCGCGATGAACCGCAGTGCGGCGGGCACCGCAGCGCCGGCCACGGCCGCGTCGGCCGACGCCTGCGCGCGCCGCCGCCTGGCCTGGGCGATCGTGTCGGTGCTGGCCGCCGGGCTGGCGGCGGGGCTGGCCACCGGCTCGGCCGGCTTCTCGCCGAGCGCACTGTGGGCCGATCTGCACGGCGGCGACGCCGCGCTGCTGATCGGCCAGATCCGGGCGCCGCGCACGCTCGGCGCCGCGCTGGTCGGCGCGCTGCTGGGGCTGGCGGGCGCGATCGCGCAGGGCCTGTTCCGCAACCCGCTGGCCGACCCGTATCTGCTGGGCAGCGCCGCCGGCGCCGGGCTCGGCGTGGTGCTGGTGCTGGCCGCGGCCGCGCTGGCGGGCGGCTACATCAGCCTGGCCACCGCCGCCTGGATCGAGCGCGTCGGGCTGGTCGCCGCGGCCTTCATCGGCGCCGTGGCCGGGGTGTCGCTGACGCTGGTGCTGGCGCGCGGCGCGGTGCACACGCTGCGCCTGCTGCTGGCGGGCGTCGTCGTCGGCATGCTGCTCGGCGCGGTCAGCGACCTGATCACGGTGGCGTCGCCGGATGCGCTGCGCGGCAAGCAGGCCTTCATGCTCGGCAGCACCGGCTTCCTGGGTTGGGGTGCGCTGGCGCTGATGGCCGCCGGGCTGCTGCCGCTGGCGCTGCTGGCGCTGCGCTGGGCGCGTGCGCTCGACGCGCTGACGCTGGGCGAGGACACCGCCGCGAGCCTCGGGCTCGACCCGGGCCGGGTGCGGCTCGCGCTGGTGCTGATGCTCAGCCTGGGCACCGCGCTGGCGGTGTCGCAGGCGGGGCTGGTGGCCTTCGTCGGGCTGGTGGCGCCGCATCTGGTGCGCCGCAATGCACCCGGGCCGCACGCGTGGCTGCTGCTGGCCAGCGCCGGCATGGGTGCGGCCGTGCTGCTGTGGGCCGACGTCGCGGCGCGCGCGCTGATCGCGCCCGAGGAGTTGCCGGTGGGCGTGGTCACCGCGGTGCTGGGCGGCGGCTACCTGGTGCGGCTGCTCGGGCAGAGGGCGGTGGCGTGAAGGCCGCGCTGGCCGCGACCGGCGTGCGCGTGCGCCTGGGCCGCCGCGACGTGCTGCAAGGCGTCGACCTGCAGCTCGGCGCCGGCTGGACGGCGCTCGTGGGCCCGAACGGCGCCGGCAAGTCGACGCTGCTGCGCGCGCTGGCCGGATTGCAGCCGCTCGCGGCCGGGCGCGTGATGCTGACGCCGGGCACCGGCCCCGAAGGCCGCCGCGGCGCCGCGCAGGAGCTGCACCGGATGCCCGCGGCGCAGCGCGCGCGCCAGCTCGCATGGCTCGCGCAGCAGGGCGACGTGACCGGCGAGCTGACGGTGCGCGAGACCGTCGAGCTCGGGCGCATCGCCCGGCTCGGCCTGCTGGGCACGCCCGGGCCGGCCGACCGCGCCGCCGTCGACCAGGCCATGGCGCTGACCGAGTGCGGCCCCTGGCAGGACCGGCGGCTGCAGCAGCTGTCGGGCGGCGAGCGCCAGCGCGTGCTGCTGGCGCGGGTGCTGGCCACCGAAGCGCCGCTGCTGCTGCTGGACGAGCCCACCACGCATCTGGATCCGCCGCACCAGGTGGCGCTGGCGCGGCTGTTCCGGCGCCTGGCGCACGCTGCGCCGCAGCCGCGCGCGGTGCTCAGCGTGCTGCACGACCTGCCGGTCGCGCTGTGGGCCGACCGGCTGCTGGTGCTCGCCGACGGCGTGGTGCAGGCCGACGGCGCGCCCGCCGACCCGGCCGTGCAGGCTGCGCTGATCCGCGTGTTCGGCGGTGCGATCCGCTTCGACACCGACGCCGCCGGCCGGCCGCGCGTGGCGCTGGCGCTGGATGCGGCCGGCATCGAGCCATGAAGGCGCCCGCATCCTGCGCAACGGCCGCCGCGGGCGGCGCCGCGCTGGCGCGCCGGCCCCGCCCGCCACCACCGGCCCCACCGGCCCCCATCCGCGCGTGCTGAAGACGCGCCACCCGCCACGGACTGCCGCCATGACCGACGACTTCAAGCCCACCCTGCCGCTGCCCGCGATCGACGACCCGCAGCGGCGCGCGCGCGTGCAGGCCGCGATCGACGCCAAGACCAAGCCCCTGGGCGCGCTCGGGCGCCTGGAGCGGCTGGCGCTGCAGCTCGCGCTCGTGCTGCAAAGCGATACGCCGCGGCTGCTGCAGCCGCAGCTCGTCGTCTTCGCCGCCGACCACGGCATCGCGGCGCAGCGCGTGTCGGCCTACCCGGCCGAGGTCACGCGCCAGATGGTGCTCAACTTCCTGGCCGGCGGCGCCGCGGTGTCGGTGCTGGCGCGCCAGCACGCTCTGGCGCTGACGGTGGCCGACTGCGGCGTGGCGGCCGAGTTCGATCCGCACCCGCTGCTGGCGCGGCTGAAGGTCGCCGGCGCCGAACGCGGCAGCGCCGATTCGAGCCGGGGCCCGGCGATGAGCGCCGCGCAGTGCGCGACGGCGATCGCGCAGGGCCGCCGCCTGGTGGCCGGGCTGCCGGGCAATGCGCTGCTGCTGGGCGAGATGGGCATCGCCAACAGCTCGGCGGCGGCCCTGCTGATGGCGCGCCTGACCGGCGAGCCGCTGTCGGTGTGCACCGGCCGCGGCACCGGGCTGGACGACGTCGGCCTGGCCCACAAGCGCGAGGTGCTGCAGCGGGCGCTGTCGGCCAATGCGGGCGCGGTCGAGCCGCTGGCGGTGCTGGCGGCGCTCGGCGGCCTGGAGATCGCGACGATGGTCGGCGCGATCCAGCAGGCGGCGGCCGACGGCCGGGTGATCGTCGTCGACGGCTTCATCACGACGGCGGCGGCGGCGGTGGCCGCGGCGCTGCAGCCCGGGCTGCTGGCGCATTGCGTGTTCTCGCACCGCTCGCAGGAGCTGGGCCACGCGCGCTGGCTGCAGCAGCTGGGCGTGCAGCCGCTGCTCGACCTCGACCTGCGCCTGGGCGAAGGCTCGGGCGCGGCGCTCGGCTGGCCGCTGCTCGAATCGGCCTGCCGCGTGCTCGCCGAGATGGCGAGCTTCGAATCGGCGGGCGTCAGCGGCCGCGCCGAGAGCCTGTGAACGGATCCCACACACCCGCCCGGCTGCCCCGGACGGCGCCGCGCGTCGATGCCGATGCTCGCTGCAGCCCGAGCGGCGGCCGTGCGTTGCGCCTGGATCGGCACCGTCCGGAGCGCCCGCCCGGGCGCGCCGGATTCACTCACCGGCCCTGAGCGATGGCGTGGCTGCGGCGCGAATGGCAGGCGATGCTGCTGGCGCTGCAGTTCCTGACGCGGCTGCCGCTGCCGGCGGCGGCCGGTGCCGAGCCGGCGCTGATGCGCCGCGCGGTGCGGCACTTCCCGCTCGCCGGCGCGCTCGTCGGTGCCTTCGGCGCCGCGATTGCCGTCGGCGCGAACCTGCTGTGGCCGCCGCTGGTGGCGGCCGCGCTGGCGGTGGCCGCGACGGTGTGGCTCACGGCCGCGTTCCACGAGGACGGGCTGGCCGACACCTTCGATGCGCTGCTGGGCGCGGCGCCGCGCGAGCGCGCGCTGGCGGTGATGAAGGATTCGCGCATCGGCAGCTTCGGCGCGGCGGCGCTCGTCCTGTGCCTGCTGCTGCGCGTGCTGCTGCTGGCCGCGCTGCTGGGCCGCGGGCCGGCCGCCGCGGCGGCGGCCCTCGTCGCGGCGCACGCAGCCGGGCGGGCGGCCGCGGTCGTGCTGATGGGGGTGCTGCCGGATGCGCGCGCCGCGGCGCGTGCCGGCAGCCCGGCTGCGGCCACCGCCGGCGGCGTCGCGGGCGAGGTGGCCGGGGCCGACGCGGCATGGGCCGTTGCCGCGGGCACCCTCGTGCTGGCGCTGGCAGCTGCGGCCCAGCCGGCGCCGCTGCCGGCCGCGGTTGCGGCCTGGGCCGCGCTCGCGTTGCTGCTCGTCGCGCTGCGCGCCTGGCTGCGCCGGCGCCTGGGCGGGCGCACCGGCGACACCCTCGGCGCGGCCGAGCAACTCGGCGAGCTGGCGGTGCTGCTGGCCTTTGCCGCGCAGTGGCCGCGATGACGGCGGTGCTGCTGCACGCCTGGCGGCATCCGCGCGCGGCCGGGGCCGAAGGCCGGTGCATCGGCCGCACCGACCTGGCCGTCGATCCGCGCCGCGCCAGGCGGCTGGCGCACCAGATCCGCGCCCATGCGCGCCGCCACGGGCTGCCGCACATCGTCGTCACCTCGCCGCTTCAACGCTGCCGGGCGGTCGGCCTGCGGCTGGCGCGCTGGGGCTGGCAGCACCGGATCGACCCGGCGCTGGCCGAGCTGGATTTCGGAAGTTGGGACGGGTGCGCGTGGGCGGCCGTGCCGCGCGCCGCGTTCGACGCCTGGTGCGCCGACTTCGCCGATCACCCGCCCGGGGGCGGCGAACCGGTGGCCGCGCTGCTGCGCCGGGTGCAGGGCTTCGACCCTGGCGATGCGCGGCTGGTGGTCACGCACGGCGGCTGGCTCAGCGCGGCGCTGTGGCTGCGCGACGGCGCGGGCGCGCCGCCCGACAGCGCGCACTGGCCGCCGGCGCCCGCGCACGGCCGGCGGATCGCGCTGGTGCTGCCGACGGGCGCCCGATGAACCCGCCCGGCCAGGCAAGGGGCAGGCCGCGCCGTGCGCCGCCCGGCCCTGGCGCTGCCGCTGCTGCCGGCGGCGACGGCTGCCGTGGAGGCGGTGGCGACAGCGGCGGCAGCGGCGACAGCGGCGGCGACAGCGGCGGGGACAGCGGTGGTGGCCGCAGCGGTGGCTGTGGCGCCGGCGGCGGCCGTGGCCGCGAAGGTCGTGCGACGACGATCGCCAGCCGCATCGGCGATTTCCCCGAATGGCACCGCGGCCGGCCCTGCTACGCGGTCTGGGCGATCGCGCTGGACGACGCCGCGATACAGGCGCGCCTGGATGGCCTTCGCCGGGCGCTGCACGGCCTGCTGCTGCCGGGCGGCGCGCGCCAGCCGCACGTGACGCTGCAGGTGTGCGGCTTTCCGGCGGCGCTGCCGGCGCGGCCCGACGACTTCGGGCCGCAGCAGCTGCAGGCGCAGCTCGACGCGCTCGCCGGCGCCGCCGCCTTCGAACTGCACATCGGCGGTGCCTTCAGCTTCGTGTCGGCTGCGTGCCTGTCGGTGCGCGATCCCGCCGGCAGCCTGGCGCGGCTGCGCGCGGCCTGGCGGCAGGCGGCGCCGTGCAGCGACGCGACCCCGTACGTGCCGCATGTCACCGCGGGCCTGTACGCCGGGGCGTGGCCGCTGCGCGAGGTCCGGGCGCGGCTGCAGCCACTGCGCCGCGCGCCGCCGCTGCGGCTGCAGGTCGAGGCGCTCGACTGGATGAGCTACGACAGCCGCCACGTCGCCGGGCCGCTGCGACCCCTGCTGCGGGTCGAGCTCGCCGGCGGCCGCGTCCGGGTCGTCGACCCCGACGGGCTGCGCGCCGCGTTCGCCGCGCCGGCGGTCGACGCCGGCGCGGCCCGGGGCGCGCGAGCCGACGTGGCGCCATGCGCCGCCGATGTTCAGCCGGCGGCCGCGATCGCGTCGCGCAGCCGGCGATAGCCCTCCACCAGCCGCGGCCCCGGGCGGCCGAGGAAGGCCTCGCCGATCGCGTGGATCCGGCTGGCGGCCACGGCGGGAACGGCGCTCCAGCCTTCGCGGCGGCGCACGACGTCGGCGCGGTAGTCGGCCTCCTTCACGCCGCACCAGCTCATCACCACGACATCGGGCGCGGCCCGGCGCGCGTCGGCGTCGTCCAGCGGCAGGCTCTTGGCGTCTGCGCTGCCCCAGGGATTGGTGCCGCCGGCACGCTCGATGATGTCGGTGACCCAGGAGCGCCGCCCGGGCACGATCACCGGCTTGGGCCACCATTCGACCAGCACCGTCGGGCGGCGCGCGCGCGTCTCGACGGCCGGCATCGCCGCGTCCATCGCGGCGACGAGCGCATCGGCCCGCTGCGCGACGCCCAGCGCCGCGCCGATGCGGCGGATGTCCGCGTACACGTCGTCCAGCGATTGCGGGTCGCACACCAGCGTGCGCAGCCCGGCCTGCGCCAGCGCCTCGACCACGCGGTCGTGGCCGGGGACGGTCAGCGAGGTCAGCACCAGGTCCGGCGCCAGCGCCGCCACCTGGCGGATGTCCAGATCCAGGTCGCGGCCGGCGCGCGGCAGTGCGACGACCACCTCGGGCGGATGGTCGGAATCGGCATCGACGCCGACCAGCCGGTCGGCGCAGCCGAGTGCGCAGACGATCTCGGTGTTCGAGCAGGTGTGGGAAAAGACGCGCTGGGCCATGGCGACGGGCTGCTCCTCGAACGCATAGGGCATGCCGGCTCGCGCACCGCAGCGCCGTGGCATCGCGGCACCGCCGGCGGCCGGCCGTGGCCGGATTGCGCCGGCGGCGGAACACTACACTAGCCGGCACCCAGCGTCGCGAACAAGGATCGGCGGCGGCACCCGCGCCGGCGATGCGATCGTCGCGACCAGACGCGTTCCGCGAGGGCGCCGCGCGCGCCGAAGGAGACTGCCCCATGCCGAGCCCATCTTCGAACGGCGGCGCCAACGGCGCCGCCGTTGCCGCGATCCGCACGCTGGCCCTGGTCGGGCCCGCGGCTGCGGGCAAGACCCTGCTCAGCGAGGCTTTGCTGCTGCAGGCCGGGGCGATCAAGACGGCCGGCTCGCTGGAGCGCGGCAGCACCGTCAGCGACTTCGACCCGCTCGAGCGCAAGGCGCAGCACTCGCTCGGCGCGTCGGTGATGCACCTGCAGCACGACGGCGTGCGCGTGCACCTGATCGACACCCCGGGCGCGCCCGACCTGGTGGGCCAGGCGCTGCCGGCGCTCGAGGCAGTGGAGACGGCGGCGGTGGTGATCAATGCCGCCGCCGGGATCGAGCCGGCCGCGGTGCGGATGATGGAATACGCGGCCGAGCGCCAGCTCGACCGGCTGATCGTGGTCAACAAGATCGACAGCGCCGGCATCGACCTGCCCGCGCTGCTCGCGCAGATCCAGGCCGCCTTCGGCAAGGAGTGCCTGCCGCTGAACCTGCCGGATGCCGGCGGCGCAAAGGTGGTCGACTGCTTCTACAACCGTGAAGGCCACAGCGATTTCGGCTCGGTCGCCGACGCGCACCGCGCGCTGGTCGAGCAGGTGGTCGAGGTCGACGCCGAGTTCGTCGACCGCTACCTGAACGACGGCGACATCGACGCCGCCGAGCTGCACGCGCCGCTCGAGCAGGCGCTGCGCGAAGGGCACCTGATCCCGGTGTGCTTCGTGTCGGCGCGCACCGGCGCCGGCGTGGCCGAGCTGCTCGACGTGATCGTCAAGCTGCTGCCCAACCCGACCGAGGGCAACCCGCCCGACTTCCTGAACGGCGAGGGCGCGGACGCGCAGCTGATGCACGCCGAGCCCGACCCGGCCAAACACGTGCTCGCGCACGTGTTCAAGGTTACCGCCGACCCCTTCGTCGGCAAGCTCGGCATCTTCCGCGTGCACCAGGGCACGGTCGCGCCGGGCAGCCTGCTGTACGTGGGCCACGGCCGCAAGCCCTTCAAGGTGGGGCGGCTGTTCCTGCTGCAGGGCAAGGAGCAGGTCGAGCTGGCGCGCGCGCTGCCCGGCGACATCTGCGCGGTGGCCAAGGTGGACGAGCTGCACTACGACGCGGTGCTGCACGACGCCGCCGAGGACGAGCACATCCACTTGAAGCCGCTGCCCTTCCCGGTGCCGGTCCACGGCGTGGCGATCAGCCCCAAGCGCCACGGCGACGAGCAGCGCATGTGGGAGATCATGTCCAAGCTGGTGGCCGAGGATCCGTGCCTGAAGATCGAGCACCTGGCGGCCACCAACGAGACCGTGCTCTACGGCCTGGGCGACCTGCACCTGCGCATGCTGCTCGAGCGGCTGCGCGAGGTCTACAAGTTCGAGGTCGACACCCGCCCGCCGCGCATCGCCTACCGCGAGACGGTGACCGCGCCGGCCGAGGGCCACCACCGCCACAAGAAGCAGAGCGGCGGCGCCGGCCAGTTCGGCGAAGTCTTCCTGCGCATCGAGCCGCTGGCGCGCGGCGCGGGCTTCGAGTTCGCCGACGAGGTCAAGGGCGGCACCATTCCCGGGCAGTTCATCCCGGCGGTGGAAAAGGGCGTGCGCGAGGTGCTTGCCAGCGGCGCGATCGCCGGCTACCCGGTGGTCGACGTCAAGGTCGTCGTCTACGACGGCAAGCACCACAGCGTGGACAGCAAGGAGATCGCCTTCGTCACCGCCGGGCGCAAGGCCTTTGTCGAGGCGATCCGCGCGGCGCGCCCGATCGTGCTCGAGCCGATCGCGAACATCGAGATCACCGCGCCCGACGCGGCGATGGGCGACATCGCGGGCGACCTGTCGGCCAAGCGCGGCCAGGTCAACGGCACCGCCAACGCCGCCGCCGGCACGATGGTGGTGCGCGGCCAGGCGCCGATGTCGGAGCTGGCCGGCTACCAGTCGCGGCTGAACGCGATGACCGCCGGCCAGGGCCGCTACACGATCACGCTGTCGCACTACGAGGCGGTGCCGCCGGCGGTGCAGCAGCAGCTGGTTTCCGCGCACAAGGTGCACGACGACGAATAGACTGTCCCGCAGCCGCCGGCCCGAGCGCCGGCGGCCGGCATTGCCTGCCGTGATCGTCCAAGGCCAAGAAGAAGGAGGTCCACCATGCAAGGCAACCCGGCACCGGCCGGCAGGAAGCGTCTGTCGCCCGCCTGGCTGATCCTCGGCGCGATGGTGCTCGGCATCGTCGTCGGTTACGCGATCTTCGTCGGCGTCCCCGACAAGAAAGAGGCCGCGCAGATCGCCGGCTACATCTCGATCCTGTCGGACATCTTCCTGCGGCTGATCAAGATGCTGATCGCGCCGCTGGTGTTCTCGACGCTGGTGATCGGCATCGCGCACATGGGCGACTCGGCGTCGGTCGGCCGGGTGTTCGCGAAGGCGCTGGGCTGGTTCGTGACCGCATCGCTGATCTCGCTGCTGCTGGGCATGCTGCTGGCGAACCTGCTGCAGCCGGGCAAGGATCTCGGGCTGCCGCTGCCCGACGTGGGCGCCGCCACCAACCTCGCGACCTCGAAGTTCACGCTGAAGGACTTCGTCAACCACCTGGTGCCCAAGTCCTTCGCCGAGGCGATGGCGAACAACGAGATCCTGCAGATCGTCGTGTTCTCGATGTTCTTCGGCGTCGCGCTGTCGGCGCTGGGCGAAAAGGGCAAGACGACGGTGGCGGTGATCGACGAGCTCGCGCACATCATGCTCAAGATCACCGGCTACGTGATGAAGCTCGCGCCGGTGGCGGTGCTGGCGGCGATGGCGGCGACGGTGGCGGTCAACGGGCTCGAGATCCTGCTGAAGTTCGCCGTCTTCATGGGCTACTTCTACCTCGGCCTGTTCATCCTGTGGGGGTTGCTGGTACTGGCCGGCTTCACCTTCCTCGGCGCGCGCGTGTTCCAGCTGCTGCGGCTGATCAAGGAGGCGTTCATGCTGTCCTTCGCCACCGCCAGCTCGGAGGCGGCATACCCGAAGCTGCTCGACGCGCTCGACCGCTTCGGCGTCAAGCGCAAGATCTCGAGCTTCGTGATGCCGATGGGCTACTCGTTCAACCTCGACGGCTCGATGATGTACTGCACCTTTGCGACGCTGTTCATCGCGCAGGCCTACGGCATCACGCTCGCGCTGGGCACGCAGATCACGATGCTCTTGATCCTGATGCTCACCTCCAAGGGTATGGCCGGCGTGCCGCGCGCGTCGCTGGTGGTGATCGCGGCAACGCTGAACCAGTTCGACATCCCCGAGGCCGGGCTGCTGCTGATCCTGGGCGTCGACACCTTCCTCGACATGGGCCGCTCGGCGACGAACGCGGTCGGCAACTCGATCGCCACCGCGGTGGTCGCCAAGTGGGAGGGCGAGCTGCTGGATCCGGCCGCCGCCGCCGCGCACGAGCAGCGCATGGACGTGGAGGCCGGGCTGCACGCGCACCCGATCCCCGGGCCGGACGTGGCCTGAGCGCCGCGATGCGCGCGACTCGATGGCTCAGGGGGATCGCCGCCGCGATCCTCGCGCTGGCTGCCGGCGGCGCTGCGGCGCAGCCGGCCGGCGACGACGTGGTGCTCGCCGGCACGCTCAAGGCGCTGCGCCAGCGCGGCTCGGTGCTGGTCGGCTACCGCGAGGCGTCGGTGCCGTTCTCGTACCTGTCGTCGCTGCGCGAGCCGATCGGCTACTCGATCGAGCTGTGCAAGACGCTCGTCGCCGACCTCGGCGAAGCGGTGGATCGCGAGCTGCGCATCGACTGGGTGCCGGTCACGGCGGCGAACCGGGTCGAGGCGGTCGCCTCGGGGCGCGTGGACCTCGAATGCGGGTCGACGACCAACAATGCCGAGCGCCGCGAGCGCGTCGCGTTCTCGCCGACGATCTTCGTCGCCGGCACCCGGCTGATGGTCAAGACGGGTTCGGGCATCCGCAACTGGCGCGACCTGGCCGGCAGGCGCGTCGCCGTCACCGCCGGCACGACCAACGAGCAGGCGATGCGCGAGCTGTCGCAGCGTTTCGACCTTCGCCTGCAGTTCGTCGTCTCGGCCGACCACGACCAGTCGCTCGCCAAACTCATGGCCGGCGAGGCCGACGCCTTCGCCACCGACGACGTGCTGCTGTACGGCTTGATCGCGCAGCGCCGGCTGAAGGGCCAGGTGGAGGTGGTCGGCGACTTCCTGTCCTACGACCCGATCGGCGTGATGTACCGCCGCGGCGACCCGGCGATGGCGCGCGTGGTCAACGACAGCTTCCGGCGCATGGCGCAGGACGGCGAGATCGAGCGCCAGTACCGGCGCTGGTTCCTGCGCAAGCTGCCGCTGGGCGTGAGCATCGGCCTGCCGATGAGCGCCGAGCTGGAGACGATCATCAAGGCCACCGCCACGCGCAGCAGCGAATGAGCCCATTTCCCGGAGCCCGCCGATGAACCCAACCCGCACCCGCATCGAGCACGACCTGCTCGGCGACCGCGAGATCCCCTTCGACGCCTACTACGGCGTGCACACGCTGCGCGCGCTCGAGAACTTCCCGATCACCGGCACGCCGATCTCGGTCTATCCCGAGCTGGTGCGCGCGCTGGCGGGCATCAAGAAGGCGGCGGCGCGCGCCAACCACGAGTTGGGCCAGCTCGACGCGCAGCGCTGCGGCGCGATCGCCGCCGCCTGCGACGAGCTGCTCGCCGGCCGGCTGCACGATCAGTTCGTCGTCGACGTGATCCAGGGCGGCGCCGGCACCTCGACCAACATGAACGCCAACGAGGTCATCGCCAACCGCGCGCTCGAGCTGCTCGGGCACGCGAAGGGCGCGTTCGAGCACCTGCACCCGAACGACCACGTCAACCTCGGCCAGAGCACCAACGACGTCTACCCGACCGCGCTGAAGATCGCCGCCTGGGCCGGCATCGGCGGCCTGATCGACGCGATGGCCCACCTGCGCCGTGCCTTCGAGGTCAAGGCCGACGAGTTCAAGGACGTGCTCAAGATGGGCCGCACCCAGCTGCAGGATGCGGTGCCGATGACGCTGGGCCAGGAGTTCAGCACCTACGCGGTGATGCTCGGCGAGGACGAGCAGCGGCTGCACGAGGCGCGCCAACTGATCTGCGAGATCAACCTGGGCGCCACCGCGATCGGCACCGGCATCACCGCGCACCCCGACTACGCGGCGTGCGTGCTCGCGCAGCTGCGCGAGATCACCGGCATCCCGCTGCTGACCGCGCCCAACCTGATCGAGGCCACGCAGGACTGCGGCGCCTTCGTGCAGTTGTCGGGCGTGCTCAAGCGCGTGGCGACCAAGCTGTCCAAGACCTGCAGCGACCTGCGGCTGCTGTCCAGCGGGCCGCGCGCGGGCCTGGGCGAAATCAACCTGCCGGCGCGCCAGGCCGGCTCGAGCATCATGCCGGGCAAGGTCAACCCGGTGATCCCCGAGGTCGTCAACCAGATCGCCTACGAGGTGATCGGCAACGACGTGACCGTGACCTTCGCCGCCGAGGCCGGGCAGCTGCAGCTCAACGCCTTCGAGCCGATCATCGCGCACAGCCTGTTCAAGAGCGTGCAGCACCTGCGCAACGGCTGCCTGACGCTGGCCGACCGCTGCGTGGCCGGCATCACCGCGAACGTCGAGTACCTGCGGTCGACGGTCGCCAACTCGATCGGTATCGTGACCGCGCTGAACCCGTACATCGGCTACAAGAACGCGACCGCCGTCGCGCAGGAGGCGCACGCCAGCGGCGGCAGCGTCTACGACATCGTGCTCGCGCGCGGGCTGCTGACGAAGGCGCAGCTCGACGAGATCCTGCGCCCCGAGGCGCTGACCCGGCCGGTGCCGCTGGACCTGGCGCCGCCGGCAGGCGCGGCCGCGCAGCCCTGAGCCGCGGCCGGCGCGCGCCGGCTTCAGCCGATCGCCAGCGGCTGCTTGCGCCGCGGCGGCGGGAACAGCGCATCGATGCGCTGCCGCGTCGCATCGTCGAGCCTGATCGACGCCGCACGCCAGTTTTCGCGCAGCCGTGCCGGATCGGCCGACTTCGGGATGGCCATCACGCCCGGCTCGGCCAGCAGGCGCGCCAGCGCCAGTTGGGCCGGGGTCATGCCGGCTTCGGCCGCCAGGCGCTGCAGCCCGGCATGCGCGGCGAGCGCGCCCTGGTCGATCGGCGAATAGGCCATCAGCGCCATCTGCCGCGCCTGTTGCCACGGCAGCAGGTCGAATTCGACGCCGCGCCGCGTCAGCGAATACCAGACCTGGTTGGCCGCGCACTGCATGCCGTGCGGCAGCGCGGCCAGTTCCTGCAGGCCGCCGACATCGAAGTTGCTGACGCCCCAGTGGCGGATCAGCCCGCGCGTACGCAGCCGCTCGAAGCCTTCCACCGTGGCCGCCAGCGGGACTGCGCCGCGCCAGTGCAGCAGGTACAGATCCAGGCAATCCAGCCGCAGCCGCTTCAGGCTGCGCTCGCAGGCCGCGACGACGCCGGCCGCGCCGGCGTGGTGCGGATACACCTTCGACACCACGAACAGCTCGTCGCGCCGCAGCGGCCCGCGCAGCGCCGCGGCCAGGGCTTCGCCCAGCAGCGATTCGGCGCCGCCTTCGCCGTACATCTCGGCGGTGTCGAAGGCGCGCCAGCCGATGTCCAGCGCCAGCCGCAGCGCGGCCAGCTCGGCGGCGCGCGTGTGCCGGTCCTCGCCCATGCGCCAGGTACACAACCCGAGCACCGGTGCCGCCAGCGGCCCGGGCAGCAGCGGGGGATTCAGTGACGGCGATGCGGCCATGCGCGCATCTTAGTTGCGCCACCGCGCTTGGCGCGGCTCGCGGCGCATGAAGCGCCGAGCACCCATTGGCCGGTATCGGTCCGTTGCGGTCCTTCGGGAAGTCCGCTGTTCTTCGCCGCGTTCCGGGACCGTTGAGGCAAAGCCGCCGAGGGGGTAGCCGGCTGCGTTCAGCCAAATTCTTATTCACTCCGCCGACTACCCCCTCGTCGGCTTTGCCGGCAC